>Ga0209662_1000160_pt1 | contig 41480 bp, 41 predicted proteins | sample SaaInlV_150m_DNA_4_FD_184662 | JGI IMG/M metagenome (GOLD analysis project Ga0209662, IMG submission 184662) | Marine microbial communities from expanding oxygen minimum zones in the Saanich Inlet - SI072_LV_150m_DNA (SPAdes) (version 2) | ecosystem: Environmental > Aquatic > Marine > Intertidal...
CACAAGCGAAGACACAAATGAAGACACAAGTGAAGACACAAGTGAAGACACAAGTGAAGACACAATTGAAGACACAATTGAAGACACAATTGAAGACACAATTGAAGACACAAGCTCAAATTGGAAAGATATTGGATAAATGTCAAACTGGACAGCCAAAACTCATGGCAATATAAATAAAATACTATTTAAGTAATCCAATTGTATTCAAACATAAAATGTTTACTTCGCAACCAGAACCTGTTGACATGTACATATGTTTTCTACCAGCATCAGAAAGTCTAAAAAATACACATGTATTGAATAGGTTGGCAGCCTACATGACTCCGGGCAAAACTAATGATCGACCAATGATACATACTGAATTGTTATTTGCAGAGCAAACCACATCCAATGAAATAATTGGAAAATCATGTTCAATACATTACAACGGTACAGTGTTTTTCTCAAACAAACGTTTTTCCAGATCGGAATGGCATTTCCGTTTGTGCAACAAAAATTGGGATATCCAAAAGGCAGAACTTTTTTGTGAACAACATGTTGGTGATAAATTTAACCACATTGGCTACTACACACAACCACTATGCAATACAAGAGTATCTACCAACAGGTGGTTCTGTTCAGAAATAGTAGCTGGCGCACTAAGGGCAGCAGGGGCTGATGTCGAAGAGTGTCTACACCCAAACGCACTATTTGAGTCCTTGAAAAACTGTACAGTACCATCGTGCCCCAAGAATCCAGGATTAAACTTTTTATGACGATATATAAACATGTGCACTGACAATCAAACATGTCAAAAAGAACACAAGAGTTTGAAATTCGGCGCACAAACAAAAGATCAAGAGTAAATTCACAAACAGAACCCACAATAATGTCAATGAAAGGTAAATTTGACGTCACACCAACAGAATTGGTTTCACAAAAACATTTCTTCAATATGAAGAATCAAGAAAACGAATACAAACATATTTCTCCATGGCACTTTCCATTTGTGCAAAATTTACTACAACAGAAACCCGTGATAAATTTCGATATGAATAATTTCAGCAAAGTTGGTAGATACAGAGATTCAATCGAAGGTGTCACACGCAAGTACGAAGAGAGGTTTCTAACTGAACCGGTTGGTAAACAACGGAAATGTGTAAACGAGGAGGCGTGCGAAGGTCTTCGTGCCTCTGACAATGGGTTCATACTGAGAGAGTTCCTTCTACCATCTCAAGAACAAACATACATCAATACAAAGAGATATCCACAACAAAGGGAGCCATGTTTAATGTGTAAGAGATTGCGAATAGCCAAAACAGTTGTGGCTACAAGAGCTTCCGGAAATGGTCTACGAGAGGACTGCCTGATACAGGACTATTATAACTTTGTAGGTCTTGAAGGTGAATACAGATTGGAGGACTGTCTGCTCAGCAAACGCAATACCTGGGAAGGTTTGTGCAACCCGGTTGTCTTGCATCAACGAAACAATTATAGGATTATTGTGGTGAACAAGGTCAAACAATATGAACAATGGCGATACCCTTTTTTTTGCCAAATGCACGGCGAGACTCCGGGCATTACAAATTACACTACCCCTTTTCCAACGTCAGACAACAATTGATTGACCACTATAAAGACACTGAACACGTTGCACTCTTTCAAGATTTCGTAGCAATGACCAAGCAGCACATTGGCAACAATCTTATCAAAACCACAGCCATCAAAATACTCAATGACGTCGAATTATTAATCCCAAACGCACCGAACCATATTGTGTTTATGCTCACGTTGTACGAAGACATGTTCATCAAAATACTGGAACAGTGTGAAGTATATACGACAGATGAAGCACTGTGTACAGATGAGGGCAGCGGCGCACCAATTGAACACGCAATGCCTACAACATACTTTCATTCTGGGATGATACCAAATCATGTTAATAAGTTAATGCAGTGCTCATTTTGGACCGACAGTGGCAAGCAGGAACCAATTGTACATTTGTTGAGCAAAAGCACGCCACAGCGGTGCCAAATTCGTAGTCTGTCCCACATTGTTTACAATTACGCCCGTCTACACACGGATGTGTACGATTTCCTGATAAAGTGCCTCAAGTGCTCCCTGTTTGGGACGTACAGTGGGGTACAGCGCCCCTCGTTCACTGAAAGACAAAGGCTACACAAGCGATTTCAAAGTGACAAGCACAACATGTTAGGGTGGATGAAAGATGGACATCAACAATTATTATTTTTCACAATTAAAGAGTACTTGATCTTTGCTGTCAAGTGTCTGCCAGCACTGCGATCAGAACTCATACATAGGTACAATTGGATACACTTTGAAACAACGGTGACAAACGCCATGGACAATGTTAGACAAGTACCCGACAATATGGACAGTGCATCAATAGAGTCAATGTTGTTGGCTGTCAACAAATCACAAACCAATTTGTACAGACCTGTCAAACACCCATTTGTACACTTTTTGTTACAAGAGTTTGAAAGACAAGACGATGCCAACAACGTAACGGTGAATACTGTCAACTACAAACACGTAGAATTACTGTACAACATGATGATCAGAGTGCATAGCAACAACACAATACCATACGATTGGTTGAAATATTTTGGGGCTCCAAAAGAGACGTACACACGAATTATACAAATACAATACCAAATGGAACAAGATGGCATCAAACTGCCACTGAGAAAGCACATTGCAAGTATGTCTGTTGATGCTAGAAGGGCATTGCGGTGTATTGCAATTGCATATGACAGACACATTAACATTAGATTGTTCACACTTCCGGTACACATTACCGTGGAACAGATAAGAGCTCTGCGACAATTATACAACGTGAAAAACGGCGAAGAGGCACCTGAGATGGGTAATGCGTTGATATGTCTACAATGCAAGAAATTTAAAGGATTTGTTGCTCATATGAAAGGGAAAAACGTCACCAATCTATTTGCATACGGGCATTCGAAAGTACTCATAGACTTCAAAACAGGTTCGATGTGCTGTGGTAGAAGATGCGACAACACTGAAAAAAAAAGAGAAACATCCACGCACGAGTTTGAAAACGAATCTGTTGTACAGTTTCGTACAAAAAAAAGGAATGCCAAGGAACTCCGGAAAAAAATTAAAAACCAGATGTGTGCGTCATCTCCACTAGTGGAAGTACCTCTACTAGGAAACGTATTACAATATTATGGAAATCTATACACAGTATGTCCACAGTGTGGAAGCTTCATGAAATACGACCCAACGAAGCTACACAACGGAATGTTCTGTGGATGTTGCATCAAAGATGGAATACGCATTGGTGAAATTCAGTGTGCAAGGTGCGGTGACCAACATCATCTGGTAGACCCAATTGTGGTAGAAGGTGGAGAGATTGTACATCTATGCAAACAACACTACAAACCATGGATACGGGAAGCAACTTGCCTGCTAACCAAAGAGATTATACTTAGAGGGTTAGAAGAAAAGTGGAAAAGATTACAAAGTATATAACATGAACATATTCAATGTCGTATATAACCAATCACTATTTTATTCAATGTCCAGAATATCATCCGAAGAGATTACAGAACAGCGATCCTATACAACGATTGTTCTATGTTCTTTGATAGTAGTCATGCTTATATTAAAATTTAAATTTAGACAATACTGGTAACTTAGACTCTGTTTGTTTATCCTTGAAATAAATACTGATATCGGAAGCAGCAATGTTGATGTTATCTTTTGTACCACCTATCTCTGTAATCTGTGCCCAATTCCAACCCATCTGATGCAATTGTTGTGGGGTCAGCTGGAGAGCAACCAGATCATGAATAGACAGGACAGTCTCCAACATATGTACGGATTTGATGTTCAGCTGTTGCAGGTGAGACCATTGTAGAAGCTTGAAATGATGTGGAAGAAAATTCATAGCAATCATATCGGACCATACAAACCCGAAGTCCAACAAAGACGCAGTTGTATGGTGTGAGAGTTGTTCCCATGACACACCCTGCTCAACAAAATCCGCCGGGATGAACCCTTGTAGTTGTAGAGTAGACAAAGAGTAGTGTAAACACGCCGGAAGGTTCTTTTTTTGGAACATTGATGTTGCCTTTTGCCACATCGAAAGCTCTGGTGCGGGAATGCGACGAGCTGACACAATTGAGTTCATGGATTGTATTTTATCCAACCCAAAATCTGGAAATGTAATCATGTTTAATAAAAAGTATGTATTATTTATAGTTTTGTATTAGACCTCTCTAGACCTCTCTCATTAGTATCTTCCATCATTCACATCATATCTATATTCTCATCCTCCTCTGCTTCAGTGGTGATGGTTAAGGGAGGTCTATAGGGTTGCCTTGGGTGTAATAAGATGTCTAAGCGTTGACCTGGCTTTGAGTAAGACAATGCCTTGGCAACAGGACAACAGTTGTCCCCAGTTCCTTCTTGTGGATTGATAACACCTCCTCTTGGTGACAAACAAAACACCATTTTGTTTTCGGGAATACCCCTCCGTCTATTTTTACGGTACTTGACACCCAATGGGTTCATGTACAACAATTCTCCGGGAGAAATTGTACTGTCAGATAAATTCGTGATTGTAAATACACCACCCACACATGCCACCAAACCTTGTCTGTCCCTAGGGTTTTTGACATACTTATGTTCAGTTTGAGCCACACCAATGAATTTATAATCTGCCATCATTTTTTTTTCATTATCAAATTGAATGCCATTCAACGCCGAAAACACGCGAGCACGACCACACGGTTTGAACATACGCCCTGATGTACCAGTGTACGTAACAAGGACTTCCCCCTCCTTGACATCAAACAAAGCACTGTCAGACTGAGATCCGTACCCTTTAGTTGTATTAGGATCTCTCTCATTTTTGTTCATCGTTAAACGCTGATCGTCAAAATCACAATTGACATAAAAAGCCGGTCCTGCTAAGCGTTTGACGGACTTCATTTGTACAATCTTTCACACTAGGTTATAGTGTGGTTTTTTTCTTTACAACATGAGTACTTCTATTTGTGGTTGCTGTTGGAGTGTATCTCTTGATTCTAGCGACTTCTCAATCATTGTTGGAACAACACTTTTCCCACTAAATGAAACAATTCCAATAGGTACAATTTCTAATAGATTGGTACGCTGTGGTTGTGTTCTGCCGTTAATTGGAACAATATGATACACCCATTTGTCCAGCGATATTGAATGTTTACAATAAAAATATAAACTGACCAAATCTCCAGACACAGTATTTCTTCCAAATATATTTGGTACATTTGTTCTTCCGAAGACATCAACATTTATCAACGCTTGCTGTGTGCGTCCAACCGATCTGAGCGAATCAATGTTTGCCACATTGCGGTAAATACCAAAAAAATTATACTGATGAAAATGGTCGACCAGCTCTGCTTTTGATATAAACTTCATTTGTTTGAATTGTTGAAGATCAATAACAGTCTGTAGACTACTGCTTGCCCCCTTTTGACAAAACATAAAATCACCACTGAAATATGTGTGATGGTCATTGTCTTTCCAAGGACGAATCAACAGAGGGACCGACGCAGTATTGTTGGTTGGTTGTGAAATCTGGCTGTTGTTGAGTTGAATTGGGATAGTACCACCAATGACTGGTACTGACGAAGGACCTCTTGGGTGGACACCACCAGACCGAACCGAACCAGGCTCCCGCGATTGATACGCTCTGGACAAAGTTTGATTGTATAAAGAATTACCGGGTAAGGTACCACTGGGGCTCGAATCATAACTGGTTCTTGCTTGCTTAGACATATTTACACATACATAAATGTATTTATATACTACACTTTTTTAGTTAAAAGCATATGGTTGAACTGTTAGAGTTGAATCGTCCGTATTTTTACGACCTCTGCTGAAATATTTGATCAATTCCAACTTGTGTTTAGAAATCTTAACGTACTCGGTAACACTTTGTGGGTTCAACATCACCGTTCCACTGTTATTGTTGCGAAGGGCAATGTTTTTCTTGTAGTGGCGTTGCATTTTGGAACAGTATAAAATGTCGTCAGCCACTTGTTGGACTGGATTGACAACGTGCCTTGTGAAGTGTTCGGCGCAAGTTCTTTCATCCAAATCCAACAATTCTTTACCTTGCTTCCGCAGAGGCGTCACATGTTTGTGGTACATCTTACAAATAACAGTATAAATTTCATTAGTGTCAATCTGACCAACAAGAGACGCGTGTACTTTCCCAATGTTGGTAATCACATTGTCGTTCTGGTAGGCACACAGTGGACAGAAATCAACAGCACTCTCTTCGATTTCACAACTGTCTTCTTCTTGAACAAATTGTGCCGCGTATGCCATTTATACATCGCAATAATACTATATATAGTATCAAAGTCGTTCGCTGTAAATCACTGCAAAATGTTCAATGTTTCAACAGCAGCGTTGTTGAACAGTAGATCGGACAACACTTCAGTAGGACAACCGTACGGTTGTTCGGCGAAGTGTACCCACAATGGGAATATTTCAGAAATATCTCCATTTCCGTATACAACACCGTTGTGCAGTACAGAAAACGATTTGAACCGCTCCAATATTATAGGAACAGAAGCCGACTGAAGTGCTGCTCGATGCTTGTGTTGGTCAGATTCCCAACACACGAAAAATTTCATGAAATCAATTTGTAAATTGTTGACAAAGTAGACATGAACAAGTAGAATCCACAACACATTTTTAAAACGGACACACAATTCATCGTATGTACCATACATCAACACGTGTTGGTATCTCTGCATCAAACATATTGGACGTCTTTTGTACAGACAGGAGTACGGGGATAAAATATCACCCAGCTGGTCGTGTGTGGCGATTTCGAGGTCACCGTAACATAATTCGTGCCTCCAAGCCAACTTGGTCAACTTGTCTCGGAATTTGGAGATCTTCAGGTGCCTCTTTTGTTTGTCAATGAATCGATTGAAATAGTGTTTCAATGGAGGTGCAACACACAATGGAAACCACTTCAGTTGAGCAAGAGTCTGGTTAAACCAGTAGTACCTGGACATCATTGCCATCACAGATACCGGTTTGAGTGCAAACCACTCCGTGTCCCTGACACTTTCAAATGCAGAACCACCAACTGTAAAATGGTGAAGAGTGAAATGTCTGCACCTTTGCCAAACCACTTGCAGAAATGTATACAGCTCTTGGCAGGGTTTCATGTGCTGCCAACGCATTGCCAGTGCGTCCAACAAGATTAACATCTCCTCAGCAGTCCATTTTTCGTTCACCGACGGCAACAGGTTCACTGAACGAGCCCATCCCGTGTTCAGCACAACATCTGATACCGATTGACAGTGCAACAACGTAACCCATACCAACATCGACTTGGTCCACCTTGGTAAAATGCCAGGCACCCGCTCCTGTTCGTTGTGGTACACACGCATCAACACCTTGTGTACAGCAGGTTGGCACCCATCCTTTATGTCATAAACGTCGATCAACCACAACATCAAGTCTACTGTATCTTCAGGGACAATTTGATTTGCCTCCTCCGCCGTATGAACTCGGTGTGTCAAATAAGTACTCTTGTACATCTTTACCATCTACCGTATGTCATTAATAGGTAAGTTCTAAGAAGCCACGAGATCGCAACGCAACTACCACAAGTGGCAACACAATCATCAATGTGTTCATGGAACCTCTGGCAGAATCTTCGTAGCATGCATTTCTACTGCAAATGTCAGTGGGGTCGTAAGGCAGACAATCATCGCAATCGGTTGCAACAAACCGGAGCACAGACGAAAGCAGACACACCACAACGACAGAGATGTCCAGCAGCACTTCGCGAGTAGACATCTCTATCAACGCAGAAATGACAACAGAACACAGGTCGGACACAATTGTAAAACCATATACGTTCTCAATCGACACCGGATTGCACATATACAACCAAATTATATAAATCAATATCAAAACATAATGGACAATCAACAATGTAAGTCTGAACATTTGTATATCGGTGAAACCTATTTATATATTATTAATCATTACAAATGGACAATGATGATGTAGAAATGACTCACTACGCAGACGACGAAGAAGACGAAGAGATTCTGGAAAATGTTAGGGAACATAAATCATTGTTGCATCGTGCACAACCTCCAAAACGGTCGTGCATTGCTTCGTGTTGTTGGATATCATTGGTGATCACAGCTATGGTCATATTTGTATTGTTTTTTGTACAGCTCTGGACACAGTACGGCGAGTACATTGAGAACAGGGTCATGGCGCCAACCATTGCTGGGTTGGGTGAATTCAACAGAACAGGGTACAAAGAACAGTTTGTCGTGAAATACAGCCACTGGGACAACAACACACTTTACCTGGACATGGAGAAACCCAACAAATACATGATTGTTACCTACCCGGAGGCGGAAGTTGAGTGGGTGGATACAATATTAACCCTGACAACCAACAGTGATAGAGTTAAACTAGTTGTGTACTCTGTATAAATTACAATAAATCTAAATGTTTCTTTACGTAACAAGTCTCACTGCTTGCTGTGTCATTTTTCCATTTATAAAGTTCGGGGTCACCCACCGCAAAACAGTCCGGTCCATTTAGAGCCGGATTGGGTGTAACACCATTCCCCGAAGACGACGTAGCCATATAACAATTAGGTGATGATTCACTAAAGCTTATTTCGAATCCCTTGCAGACAATTTCCGACCATGTGTACGGGACGGAAGTAGATGTCCTCAGTGCTCCATACGGTGTTGGTGAACGGTTCAACTCGCGGCACACTGCGGCACACTTATCGTAAATGTTTTCCGCCGTATAATATGGTGCGGACATCTGTTCTCCTTCGTTGTAGTAAATATGAGTCCCTGGTGCAGTAGTAGTACCATCGATATAAATCAAAGGGTGGTTGCAATACCGTCTTAACCCCAACACGTGAATACTCGAAGTCGTGATATTTTTTGTAACGAGTGGGTCACTTCTTGTAACCTTGTAGTCGGGAACAAGGATCGTGTGGGTAGACAAACTGGTCAAGTGCATGTTGCCAATGGTCAGTTCTGCAGTGATGAACACCGACGCAAACTGTTCAGTGTTTAATGAAAACCCGGTGCAAACATCGTTCGCGTAGTGGTACGCTTGGCACACTTCCAGTTTGGCACACATGTTCCCACAAGTGTCGTCACCAACAATTGTGAATTGGTACGGGTCGTCGTACGTGTCGGGTTGTACACCGGATGGACGAGCCTCGAGTTTCGTGCAATCACCTCCGATCTCCTCGTATTCGACCATCTTGTACCCACACTCCGAACCACGCATTGCTATGTTGTACGCCGGGACTAAGTCTGGGTTCCTCTCTTCCAAAAACTTTTGTTTGATATCAATGGCGGTGAGACACTCCGTCTCCAGCGTGGACCCCAGTACAGTGGTGGACCGACCGGGTGGGCAAGTTTCGCAGGTCAATTGATCTGGTTGGTCCTGGTAGGTGCCCACAGGGCAGAGAAAACAAGGAGATACGTCGGGGTCGAATGGCACGTCTGATTCAGTTGCCCAGTCGACGTTCTTGTAGGACCCAGTGTCACAGCCACACGTGAAAGATTGGACATCGGCAGTGGGGTCACCCCAATCAGCAGCCGGAATTTGGAACCCTCTTTTACATTTCATGCTGTTTGAACATCCATTACAAATACTACAGTTCTGAAACTTACTCTCAGAACGTTTAATTACCATTGTACAGTGTGCTATTTCATTCGTTTCCAAATCTGTTCCACTAAGAATATCCCTCATTCTTGTAACTTGTGAAATATCCCAATTTGAGACGTCTTGGTCAAACACTTCTGTATTTTTGAAAATATAACTCATATCTGTTACTTTGGACGTATCCCATTTTGATACGTCGGAATTAAATGATTCTGCATCATATAATGTGTAATACATCGTAGTGACTTTGGACGTGTTCCATTTTGAAATATCTCCACTGAATGCCTTGGCGCTACTAAATGTTTCATACAATGACTCAACTTTAGACACATCCCAATTCGATATATCTCCATTGAATGCCCAGCAATAATAAAATGTGTTATGCAAAGTTGTGACTTGAGACACGTCCCATCCTGCGAGGTCTGAATTGAAGACGTTGGCATTTCTAAATGTGTAAAATAAGTTAGTGACTTTGGATACCTTCCATTTTGAAATATCAGAATTGAATAATTTGGCATCCTTAAATGTACTTTGCAATGTTGTCACTTGGGATACATTCCATGTTGATATGTCTCCATTGAAGATCTTTGCCATCTCAAATGTACCTTCCAAGTTTGTGACATGGGACACATCCCATGATGAGAGGTTGGAATTGAACACCCATGCTCCATTAAATGTGTTACTCAATGTTGTAACTTTGGACACGTCCCATCCCGAGAGGTCTGAATTGAAGACGTTGTTGAATCTAAATGTCCAGTACAATGTGGTGACTTTGGACACGTCCCACCCAGAGAGGTCCGAAGTGAAGGCTCCACAATTGAAGAATGTTTTGTACATGTCAGTAACCCCTGACACGTCCCATTTCGAGAGGTCCGAATTGAACTTGTAGGCATTGTCAAACAGTTCTCTCAAGCTAGTGACTAGGGATACGTCCCATTCACCGATTGGACCGTACGGATTACCAGTAGCATCGTTCGAAGCGGCGAAGTTTGGACAGGAACCGTCCACTGTTTCCCTCAGACACCAAAAAACAGCACTTTTCAAAAATTTAAATTCCACCGGTTTAAAAACGGCTTGGCAACAAACAAACATTCCAAATAGAATCACAATCAATCTCATTTTGTTAGTAAAATACATCTATATATATATACTTCTTTTTTAGAACTGCTTCGCATAAATTCTCCGGTGCAATTCTTCGGCGACCGGTTTCCACTTCTGTTCAAAGTTTCTGTAGACCCAGGGCACTTCGACAAGGACGTTGTGTATCTGTTCCGACGCCGCGTCCCACCGCTGTGCTTCCGCCTCGGACGCAAACGTTATTTCCAGGTACTTTGTCCCCGTTGGCATGTCCGCCTTTGCCACCCTGCTGTACCCATGGTAGAGGTAGAGCGATTTAAAAAGGGTGTGTTCCTTTTCAAGGCTGTAAGCGTACGTCTCGTGCTTGAACCTTGCCATGTCATTGCCGTCCACCGTGTCGTAAATCGTTTGGTATTTGTCGTTGGTTTTGAGCCTGCCAATTATATTCGGTTGTCCCATTTGATGTTCGTGTCACCACTATTTATACTTTATGGATTACAACAATGAGATTCCGACTTTTGCATTACACTTCATTTGTGCCCATTGTGTCGCGCATCATTGTGGACCCCATTGGTTTGAAAATGTGCTGGTCCATGTATTTGTTTTTTACCTACCTTCTCCTTGAAAGACACTGCTGGAATGGACATCCTCTCAAGACCTGGTTAAACTTGCAGCGCGCTGCCGAGTCGTGCATGGTTCTATCTTTGTCCGTCGCGCGCGTCTCCCCGTGGTTGTCGCCACTGGTATGGCTCACCATGAAGTACCCCAAGCGCCCCTGGTTCGTCTACGGTCTGTGTTGCTGCACGCTTTTTGAACACAACCTGTTTGGCATGTGGTGCGTGGGTGGAATGATTATGGCGGAGTACTCTCCGGAGTACAAGAAATGGTCGTTGTCGGCACTGCGTCGAGTAGTTGTATCAATGGTGCAGTTGGCAGCAATGTTGACCGCGTTCCAGACCGAATACCAACGTATGGTCATCGTGGTGTTCATGGTGGTGTTGAAAAGTGTGCACTTTATGCCCAAGGACGACACCAGCATGGAGAGTGAGTGGGACGGTCAGACCCCGACAACACTCAGTCTAAACATAAAACCACACGCCATATAATATTCAACCATCCATGAACCATCAAGAAAAAAAGAGTATAATAGGGCACCAATGTTCCAATTAAATGACACAACTTCAGGTGCCAAAAATCATAAGTCTATCTTTGCAAATTCTTGTTGGGTTGTGGAGTGTGTCACAATGGTTTATTGTGAAACACGATAATTTTTCTCACCTCAACCGTACAGAAGTCACTGGTGAGTTCCCTGGCGTAGTACAGTTATCCCCCCATTACCCCAACGGCACGTTCATCAATTGTACACTACAAAAAGACGGAAAATGGATGTCGTGGGCAAACACATCGATTGAACATTTGGACGATGGCATTCCAGAAGGAAAAGGTGGTGCAGAGGTGCACGAGTGTCACCCCCCAATGGACGTGTTAAATGAGTTGACAGCATTCAACCTTGTCTCAATAAGTGGTCTGTCGCTGTTGATCTGTTCATTGGGTATGCTTATTTCTAAACTTTTAGAGAAGAAGGAGGACGCAGATCAAACGTATGCCGCAGCGCTTATGGAATATTTACACCCGTTTAGTTTTCAACTGGCATTGGTCTTGTTTGTCTCCACTGTTGTTCTCCTCAGTTCGAGCATCGACGCCGACGATCTTCTTGATTCACATAGTGAGATGGACTATAAATGTTTTGAAGGATTGTGCCCACCTTTGATGTTTTACGCACTGACGCTTTTCTCAGGGTTGACTTGTTTGGCAATATTTTATGATTTGGCGTATGAGGCTACTGGCAATGGTGGTATTTTTAGGTACGGTAAGGTAAATTCCTTGCCGACAACTACGGGAGATGACCCCCCTAACATTAAAATTCTATACACTGTTTCGGTCCTTACGATGTCTGCAGTGCTTATTGCAGCGTTTGTATTGTTAGCCAGTGGGAAATTCAGTGTGGTAGACCAAGAAGGAGGAAGCAAATCTGAATATGGGAAAAAGGCGATGCTTAGCTTTTGGATTTTGATTGGTACAATTATTGCCAAATTTATTGTAATTGTTTTCTCAGTGATGTCTGGTGAAAAATATTTCTGGGTTTGGAACACGGACGGAACAAAACAGATGGATAAATTGTGGTTCGTGGTGTACAAGATTTTCGATGCTTTCGCCACTATTGCATTGCTTGTTGCAGCTGGTGTAGACATTTCCCGTGAAGGGCATGCGTATGCTCCACTCCTTGTTTTGGCTACACTGTTGATCACGCGTGCCACAACTTTAGTTTCAGAAGATCGCGCAAATAGGCAACTCCTCTACATATTTCCCGCAATCCTTAGTCTGGTTTTAATTATACTTGTTTCTGTGGACAAGAAATTTGAAGACAGCCACTACAACAACACGGTGACTTCAGAAAGCAAGCTGGTGGCGAACAGTCACGAATATGTCGATGTAGTGCCTCTGTTTCAAATGTTTGCATTGTTGTTTGCATCTTGGAAATTATTGGCTTCGTTGTTGTCTATGTGGGTGGATAATGTTGTGCTGCCGTATTCACAGTTCTCATCTTCAGCGCTTGTAGTCATCTCGGCAGTACTGGTGCACGAACACAATACTACTACTGCGGGACTTGCCTTGTTGTTTTCTTTACTTCTCAAGTTGTCTGATGCATATTATGCAAATGATGGGGATACACCTATGGACACCGTTCGATCCCTTCTTGTTTATTCAGAATCGGAAGAAGAATTAGAAAAGGCTAAATACGACAATATCCGAACGTGGTTAGTTTCGGTGCCGATGTTATTAAGTTGTGTGTTATTGTGGGTTGTTGTAGGCAATGATTCCAACGACAATGAGATTTCTGGATTTGTAATTGTTTCGGCAGCGCTTGTCACTCTCCATTTGGTTGTTGTAGTGGCTGCCATGTTTACTGACAACGACGTATACGAGAACCCATTACGTCTGAGTAAGGTCCCAGCTATTCGGTTCGCAGTGACCTCGACGGTCTTGTGTCTGCTTGCAGTAGCAATCCAAAAACAAGGATTTGACAGATGGACGATTGGGAAAGAAAACGACTACACCGAGAAGTACCTTCTCGGAGCATTTTTTCTGTATGGAATTGCCGATGCCGCTGGGTTCTCGTTTATGTAAATGTAGTATATAGTACAACCAATTGTAAACCAAAATGATCCTGCCTAATCTTTGTTGTTCCATTCGTGTAGAACCGGACATGCGGTGTGTCAGTGTAGTTGTCCCTCACCCCACTTACCTCCCTGAAACGTCTTGGAAATGTATGGACACGGACTGTGGTCGGTTGGTAGTTGATTGCTACACATTGGAGTTGATGCAGCGTGGGTATCTCATGCACGAACGTGGACCAATCATCATGTCGGTGGAGGTCGGTGGGTTGGACACTGAAGTGCAAGACTTCATTGCCTCGCTCAAGTTAGACATGTAAATTGGTTCTTGATAAAATATCCGTCCTATATAAGTAAGCATAAAACCTCTAAAATGCTTAATCCGTACGCAGAATATTTTGGAGCCAATAGTAAATACGAACGTGAGATTAATCCGGACGATCAACTGTCTCACGAAACTTACAATTTGCCAGAAGCATACAAGGGATCGAACAAGCACTTGGCAAATGTACTTGACTTCATGATCCGCAAAGAGGACGAATTCTACACGTCGAAATTGTTGCCTTGGTCGTACACCGACGAGCTTCACGTGCAATGGGAAATTTTTAGATTCAACCGCACCCTGATGGACGTCGAACCGGAACAGGGTATTCCACGGCTCGTTACCGCCGAAACGGAGGCAAGGTCGGACAGTTTGCTCCGGAGAGGTCTTGCGTTCATCATTGAACACGGGTTCATGACAACCGAACGTGGTCGTCGCCACTTCATGTTGAATTTGCAACAAATTACCGACGCCGTCCATACCACCGCGTACTACGGTGTCCTGCACGCACTTTTAACCTCCGAACGCCATTATAAACAATGGAACCGCGAGAACAGCCGTCTTGCCAGGAGACCTCGAAACCTTCGCAAAGAGGAACGCAACCGATGGGCAATGGTACAAAAGTCACACAAAGGTCTCTACATTCTGGACGCCGACATCAAGCATCAAATGCAACAAAACGGTGTCACACCAAACGTGTGGGTCTTCCCGTCGAAGATGTCTATTTATCTGGACATGGTACCGACAGAACAGACTGAATACCGATTGAAAGGTCCAAAAGCAGCGGGTAATCTTGAGGAAGACCGATCGCAGTCGGGGATTCGTTGGCGTGGTACGGAAGTCTTCGAAGCGGAGAGCTTCGACATAGATTTTGTCAACGAATCTCAAGATCTTTTGCAACGCCCTCGCCAAATTGGAGAGTTTTTTATTATGAAACACACCGACGCCGCAATCAAAATATTTTCAGCGGACCACGACGAATTCAAGCAGATCACCTATGCCGATGCTAGATTTCATTGTTTAAATTCTGACGACAATTTGTTGAGCAAATTGCCCGCTAGGATTCAAGAATTATATAACGGATATGTCAGACCAGATTCTTTTCCTTCTTTGTCGGATATTGCTATGGCTCACATTTCAGAATTTAAGAACAATTTGAAAATCTTTACAGAATCAACTACATTTAAAGGGTATGAGGGCTTAAACAATCTTGACAATGCCATACCGTGCAGACTCAATGATAACGACGAATTGGTGATGGCAAAAACTTGGTCGAAGCTGTTCCAAAATGTGTTTGCCAAAATAACAAAGCTAAAGGCAATTGATGCTGTTCAAAAACAAACTTTGGAAAATATTGATGTGATGTACAAAAATTTTGCATCTTACAATTATCTTGCACCTAACCAATTTGAGGCGGCAATGAATATTTCTGGTAACCCTGAAGATATAATTATTAATGTATTGATGTATTTGGAACAAGTTCAAGAGGACCTCAAAGGAATTTCATCAAACAAGTCGACGACTGCTGCTGATATTGGTAGTACTTTTGATATATTGTCTGTGGTTGTTGCTAGCATCCCATACATCTACTGGTTCATTCATCATTCCGACCAAAAACGTGACATCGTAATCTTTCGTCCATTTCAGACGTACCGCATGAGTTCTGCCATCCTGGCTGCCGGTGGTGCCGACCTTGGTGAAACTTTCCACGGTCACCATGATTTCCAACTCTCTGACGACATTATCCGGAAAGTGCACGTTGGTCATTACACCCACTACAGCAAATCTGTCGTGAAAAATCCCAAGAGATTTGCGATCGCGGAGGATGTCTTTTCCCAGGGGTACGTATCTGGCGAAGGCATTGAATTCTTCTCTAAAGATTCACTGAAACGTGCGATCAGCGAATGTACCATTGGAGACAGTGAATTGTCCGAGTCTCTCATTGCATGGTCGGTCCCGATCGGTTCGGCGGACGACTTGGTTGCTTGCGACATTACTGGAAAATTCCAAGGCAGAGATGAGGCTTTCAATGGTGGTGGTGAAGATGGTCATTTTTATGGTTCGGATGATTTGGCAGATATAATTAATGGTCAATATGCTAATCAAATGCCCGAGGACGATCGTTTTCTACAACATGGCACCGACAGAAACACAGTGTGTTTCCGTGGGATGCAATTTAGCCAAACTCGTCCGAGAAAAAGTACGGACGGCGATTACGTCAAAACGGTTGATCATTTTAGACTGACACATCTGGGCAACGGTCATTGGAAAAATTTGACGTATGGTGGATGTATGGACGTACGCGAAGGATCGATGATGAACAAACAGGAGAAACTTTTTAAACTGGGAGAGAAATTGTAGCTAGAGTGGAACTAATCTTTGTGTTTCTTCGTTGTTTGTATTTAAATCTACGTTTAATGGGAACTCGTATGTTTCACATTTTCTACCAATGTCTTCTTTGTTTTCCGGTTCTATGTGTTCTGTGTTGTCCGATTCGATGTGGTTTTGACGTATCAGTTCTTCCATCTCTTCTTCAACGTCGATCTCGTCCAAAAATGGGGTCTGCACAATGTCGGATATGTCCATCATGTTGTCGTGCAACACCTCCATGTCGTCTTGCAATCGTTGTATTTTATCAATTGTGTTTTTCTTGCTGAATCGTTTGAATACATTGCTTGTATTTTTTATGGCTTGTAGTTGCATGCGCGTAATTTCTAATTGTTCAAGTGCACATTGTTTCTGTGTACATATACCCATATGCATTTCACACGTCTCAATGTACTTTTGGATAATTTTGCGTCGTCTCAGCACTGACATGATCCTTGTTTTGTCACATTTTGACTGAATTTTATGTGTGAGCTCAACGTTGATCCGTTCCAGTTGTACTTCGTACTTTGTCACCATTTCATTTTGTGATGCGTATAATTGTTTTAACTCGTGAAGGACATCGACGGTGGTTATGTTCGAGATAAAACACCCCATTATATTAAATCAGAGAATGCACTTATATGTGTACACTATTGTAGACGTTGCAAGACGGATTTTCTTACAATCTTGAACGTACGCCCCGACCTGGCTGCAACTCGAAGTTGATCTACAGTTTGTATACCGTTTCGATTCAACTCTTCTACACTTTTAGGTCCTACTCCATACAGACTGAGAAGGTCGTTTGCATCATTTGCCTTACTTGTCTTCTTTGTATTACCATTATCCTTTTCATCCGCTGTGTGCTTACATAGATGTATTTTGTTCCATATTTTTTGAAGTGCCTGTGCATCGTCCAATGCGTGGTGTGCGTTGTACTTGTCGTGGAACAGATAATGATATACAAATGGCTGCGAATGTGTACATAGTGATAATTTTTTACGTACAATTGGCAGTGAATCCACAAACAAGGGTAGTTTCAGTCCCAGCTTATTGAGGTGTGCCCGGATGATATGGAAGTCAAAACTCTTTCCATTGTGAGCTACCCATGTTTGATGGTCTTGTGCGAAAGAATGTGCCTGACGCATTGCGGTGTCCGGTGGTAAGAATATAGACGTGTCGCTTGTCAAATTTCTGATAGCTTTTGCTTGTTTTTGTATGGACTTGCGTTTTACTGCAGTGTTGAGATATTTTTTACCAATCAACAGCTTTGTCCAGAAGCGGATGGTCTTCACGGGGTCTTGACCCATGTTCTCCAGTTCAGGGATGATTTCATTGTCACCACAAGGATTCACCAAGCGTTGAAAAGTTTTGTTCCCAACACACATTCCGATTTCTAGGATTTGCTGGTGTCTTCGTTTATAACCTTTCTGGAGGAAACATGCTTCTAGATCTACAAACAACATTGTTTGGTGTGAGAAGCGTGTAACATAAATAGGTATAAATAACAGCCATATTGTTGTAAATGTATTTCGTTGGCAATGTGCTAAGTCCCACTCTCACGCAGCCTGAACAATACGACAAGACCTTTGCGTTTACAGCTGAAGAGACCCAAAATCTGGATTTACATGGTGTACCCATCAGAATGGAACACCATGATCAAATGGAGGTAGGTAGTGTGTGTTCCTCATGGACCGGCACGGATGGGTCCAAGTGGATCATGGGGAAACTGAACCAAGATGGGTTTGAAAGTATCTTTGCCAAACACGCCATCAACGGTGAACAACCGTACTATACCGGTCTATCTCTTCAACATACACATACACAATACGCAAGTGGAAGAACACACAAAGAGGCGGTAGAAGTGAGCCTGTGCACTGATCCACGGCGATCAGATTGTCGCATTATATTTGTATCTAAACTTCCATCAGAAAAACCACACTATAAAACAGCACACAGTGCTTCCAAAATGGTAGCACAAGATCCAATTGCAGAAAGTACACCAATCTCAAACACTACAGAAGATACCGTTTTGGAACCGACTACAGATCCTAATCTTCCCACCAATGTACCACCGACGGAGTTAATTGAACTTATTGTTGCTCAGGAAAAACAAATCGTGGAACAGAACAGTAAGATTTCATCTTTTCAAAAGGAGGCAGATTCAAGAAGGAAAGTATTAGAATCCAAAAATAAAGCCATGGCTGCAGCTTTGGTGGAAAATTGGTCGAAAACGCTTGACCCCGCCGATTTCACGGAAAACAGTCGCCACAATATTCTAGAATTGGCAGCACAGTACCCGGAGGAAACCCAAGCTTTGTTTCGCGTGGCACACCACGCGTCTCAAAAACACGCCAGCGAAGCCAAATTGAAAACCAAAACAGTAGAAAATAAACAGGCGTCGGAGTTGCAGAACTCGTTCAATAAAGTGATGTCCAAACAGGTCCATGCCGCCAGTGCCAAAGCAAATACTACCAACAGACATTTCATGGACGCACTTAACAAATACAGAGTGGCAGGAAAGGGGAGAGATTTGATGGAACAGGTGTTAGAAACACAACAACCCAAACGTAGAAGAATGTATTAAATCTTAAAACTCTATATTACTCTCGAAGCGTTTGTATTTGTACTTTAATTTACTACCCGATAAACCCGCTAAACTCACTGGAACCGCTCCATATGAACCTTTCTTCCGCATAGCCAAATATATAAACACAATCAAACCAACCCCCAAAACCCCACCAAATGAAATTGCAACAATCGCTCCCACGGACAACCCTTCAGATGTTTTCTCTGTCTGCTCTTCAGTATATTTATCACCGTCCATCCGCTGGTCCACATGCTCCACGTGATCCTCTTGATCCACTTGATCCGCTACTAAGTCTTCCTCCACTTGAACAGTATCTGATAAAATAGTTATCGTAACGGGGGACGCTCCTTCCTGTGCACCCGCTCCCAACACATATTGCACCGTCCGCAATCTTCTTGTTGTTTCAAAATTATATTCCCACGGAATGCTGATTCTTAATTGTTCTGACGAAAAACTTAAGTCGTCTATTTTGAAATAAGTGAACAGTTCATCAGTGGATAGAGGACCGGATTTCAATGTCATGTTGCTACTAATGTCCTTCCAAGTGCTACCAGTTGAAGTTTTTGTTTCAAAGGTTGCCTCTGCCATTTTTGTGGAAAACGCGTAGTCTGGAGACGACTGTTCGAGTTCCAGGCATATGATGTCAGAAAGTGTCGCTTCCACGTCGGAGCCGTAGACCAAAGAAGTGGTGCATGCTCTGCCATCGGGTACCGCCACGAGTAGAGTGGCACCAAGTGTAGTATCTCTGACGGTCTGGTCACAAGGGTTGCCAGAGATGGAAGCACTACCGGATACTTCTGCGTAAAAGTCTTGTCCCTGGTTTGAAGCAGAAGCTACAAACTGAAAGTCAATCGTGCGTTTAGCACTTGTACAAACCGATTGACACGGAGACACCATCGTAATTGCATTGTCGGCAGATGTTTTACCAATCGAGATTGGCGTACCACCGTCTACACTAAACCCCTGAGTGTGGGCTTCGGTGCTGAACGCTGTAGAAGCATCGGCGGAATCCATTGCTGAACCAATGATTTTCAACAGGATTTGTTGACCGTCGATTCCGTCGCTGTCCACACATGTTTGAAACAGTAACTCGTCAGTGCTAAACATAAACGTAATTTCTCCTTCGTTTTGCACTGCGATTGTTGCACTTGCTGAACCCTTTGTCAATACTTCCAAACTAATTGCATTCTTCTGGCAGAATGATTTACCATTCTTCTCAAACTCTCGCACTGCTTGCATGGTCCAGGAAACAATACCACTGTCATTTGCTTCATCTTGTTGTTCACCACACTTTTCAAATTCCTGCACGGACGCAGTCAGTCCTGCGGCAATCACTACATCTGTATCTGTCAAATCTTTAGCACATTCGTCATTTACGTTGCCGGTGACTTGTCCGTTTGCCTCACACGTGCCTCCCAAGAACATTTTACCACCTTTCTCACTGACTTTCAGTCCGTTTGCCACTGTGTACTCAAAACCATAATCGAGCTCAATGTCTAAATTTGTTTGTTGGACAGTACCATGTCTTTTGCATTCAAAACGAATTTGATAGCACGCTGAATCGTAGTTAAAGGCAATTATACCAAATTTACGACAGAATGGTGTTGTTACAAATGAGAACGTAGTACCAACGCCGTTGACTGAGGACAACGTACTGTCCGGTTCAACACCTATGCTCTTGCATGACCCGTAACTGTCACTACTGATAAATTCAATCGGAACTCCTGCAGGGTCCAGTCCTCCCATTGCGCCTCCCAACTCAGGGTCAACAATGCTTTTGATAGGAAACGACACAGACTTAAAACTTGTGTACATTTCCTTACCAGTAAGAGTTAGTACTCTGTCAACAAACATTAACGTTTCGTTCGCTCCGATTTGGTTGAACACCGCTGGTACCGATTTGTCTGGTGTACTCTTTACACTCAGCTCAACCTCACGTTCTGGGTTGCTAGCAAGGTCCTGTATCGAAAAAACAAATGTTTCGAACGCAATTCCGGGACCAACGTTGTTGGAGTTTTCGTAGGGATTCGTCGGGGTCAAATTAATTGTCACATGTCCGGTACCGTCCGGCGTCAAATACCCGGAATCCGATCTACCCGTTTCGCACCAGACTTCGACAGTATTGCATGTCATGCTGGCGTCCCAACCAATTTTAAGAGCAACCAATGAGGTCACTTTGATTTCTAACTCTGGACTTTTGTCAATTTCGGATAGCGGAACGGTGTAGGACAGTCCTTTGCTGCCTGTAAGATCTTGGACAAAGGAAACGGATTCCAACGCAGTCGAATGTGTCATATCAACACCATTCACACCAGCGTTGGTTGTATCAGTAATTTGGATCTTTCCACCAAATTTATTGTTGACCGCTACAAACTCCATGTAAACCGTACCTGGATCGGTGTTTTGCATTTGAAGATCAGTCCCACAATCCTCAAACGTCGGTGCGTATTTGTACTTGATTTTCACGGTGATTTCATCTCTCACATTGACCCCATCACCAATGTCAGCTCGGTCACTTAATTTTGTTACGGTCAAATCACACTTAATTTTGGTATCAGACAATGTACAAGTACCCAGTGTGTACCTTGTGTCAGATTCAACGTAGTCAATTTCAACGTGTACGTTGCTGTTGTCCTTGTCAATGTCAATTGCATTCGAAGAAATTACAATCGCCTCTGGAAACTCCTTTGGTTCATTAACCGCCAAACTTTGGAACACTTCTTCATCAATGATCATGCCGGACGACGTGACAACCGGTTTCACATCGGCACTTGTATGCAAATTGTACACTTTAAGAGTCTGTGTAAGCTGCGAAGAAGTCGAGCAAGGAAGGTCAACCGTGGCAGCGTACTCGATGGTTTGAACCTCACACACTGTTGAAGTCGGTATCGTTTGCGGTAAAAAACTTTCGTCGTTTGTTTGACCATTGTACGTCACACTCACTGTGATAGGATCAGTCGATGCTGGAATGTTATTAGGAAGCTGGAAAACGGCTGGTGATGTATCAATCGTATGAGCAAACGTGTATCTGGCTCTGGCTTGCTGCTCGGTGTAAATAGAGACACCTTCAATGAATTGCTGCTCACCACTAAGAACGTAAGAGGGTTCAACTTTGATCCGTTGGGACACGTCAAGTATGATGTCGTCGCATGTTCCGTCGCCATAATTCGATTGAAGCACTTCGGACGTTTTGTCAATATTGTTCTCGGTCAATTCCAGACCAGTCTTAAACCTACACGCATTCACGTCACCAATGTTTTTGACGTAGGCGTTGTCGGTGTACACACTCTTACCAATTGTGACAGTTGTCACAATCGGGTCGCACTCCGATTGGATGACCGATGGTTGGAAACCAGTGTATCCCGTCACATTGGTCAACAACACACTACTGCTGGAATCACTGACAGAGATTTCAAAACTCCAGTCGGAAGTGTCGTAAAAGTATTTGGTAGAAACAAAACCGTTGCTGTCCGCGTTGAACACCATGTGTAACTCAAACAATGGGTAAGTACCCACAGGTTCGTCCGGCGGGCTGATCATGCAAGCAGCCAATGTGCTCTGGATCCATCCATCAAGGTTGTCGGGATCGACCTCGTGGGGATCGACCTCGTGCAGTGGCTGCTGCGTGCCACACTCGGTGCCACTCAGTTGACCGGGCACAACACGGCGCAACGGCGTGAATACAAGGTCGTCGGTCAATAGACAGTCAATGTAGTCGAACTCGCCCGTTTTATCGAAAAATTCAGACGCAGATTTGGCTGAATCTTTAAAGACAATGTCACTCTTTCCGGTGTATGAAGTTGCTCCAATTTTAGGACACTGGTAATTACCAGAGGTTGCCCACCCACCCGGTTTTACGCCTGCTTTGTGAACTATTGCGCCCAAACCCTCTATTTTAATGCCACCAACGCACATGTTGTGGTGACAAGTTGAATTGTAGTATTCCGGACGTGGGTGCTCGAAATGTAATCGGAATTGAAGAGTTTCGTCGAAACTTATGGTAAGTTTGTTATCAGTGAACAAAAGGTTTCCGGTCACCTCCTGCTCCAACTGAGGATTGTCAATCTGCCAATCAGAGTACATCGGACTTTCCGCATTCAGTGTGAATTTCAGGGTGGCATTGTCCACATGGGTCGATTGCTCACCTGGGCTTACGTAGATAGACGTTGGGACAGTCTGTGCAAATGGCATAGTTAAGTTCGCACCAACAAACTTTTGATCCTCAATTGTGGGTACAAACGCAATATTTGTCTGTGCTAGGTCTAATATTTTGTCGTAAGCTTGTACGCCATCACTTGTATCTAAGTCGTATTTTCCGTAAAATTGATCATCCCCCGGCGTCATGCAAATACACACACTGGAATTGAAAGCTTCCGTTTCGGTAATGGTACGTGCATCAGTGCTGTTACAAAGACTCTTGGCTTCTACGTTGGGTCGCACACCGGCATCAATGGTCACTGTAACACCTGGAGTGTATTGATGACAGTTAGTCGCGCTCGCCACAACAGTTGTCAAAGTCAGAATTGCAAATTTATACATGTGGTTGTACATGTGGTTGTACATTTACTTATGTCCAATGGTGTGTTTATACTACAAAAAAACTGATACTATAAATTCTTCCAACTCGTCTTCAAAAATGACAGATCGCTCGCAACGGTTTTCACATAATTGGGTGATGTACATTTTACTACTGGTTTTATTTCTTGTAATGTTACCAATGATTATCTGTGACGGTTGCAATTGTTCCGCCCCATTCTCAAACGGGTGCTGCGATTCAAACGATTGCAACAGTATCTCATGCAACAGTGCAGTATGCATGGACAACACCTGTGTGGTCAACCCGGATCCCAATGGTACTCAGTGCGTCGGTGGCGCGTGCAGCAGTGGGGTCTGTCTCCCCTACGATTGCACGCACACAGAATGCAAACACTTGTCCACGCAGTGCGAACTTGGATTGTGCATGAACAACGAATGCATATCAGTCGCGTATCAAAATTTGGCGTGTGACGACGGTAAAGTTTGCACCACAAACGACATCTGTGTCTCGGGTGTATGCACCGGAGAAGACAACCAGTGCTTTGACGGTGACCCGTGCACGTTTGACCAGTGCGGGGTCGATGGATGTATTCATCCAACCACGTTCAATAGTTTCTTAGGGTTAGATGATGATTACTGCGACGCCAAAGTAGCGTGTAACAACCACGAAGACTGCCAGGGTAGATTCATTGACCATCCGGATATCGAATGCAGAGACGGAACTTGCTTAATTGCCCATGACAAAACAACCGTTGCAAGGTTGAACAGTGTTGCACTGAAAGAGTGTACGGTCCATAACCAAACCAGCTTCCTACTAAGAATGACATTTGCAATCGATACACCTATCATAAGCTACGCCAACAATAAATATCACAGGATTGCTAAATCTTTCAGTAACGTGAATGGATATGGCTTGACATTCTCCGATATTCAAAACTACAGCTTGACATTCGCCGATCTTCAAGATTACCCCATTCAATTACTTGTAAACGGATCAATTGACCAGAACTTAGGGCGTACCACTGGGTTTTCCGTCGAAACAGAATGCGAAGTACCATTCTCTTGCGAGAAGTTTGCAGAAAAGACGTACACGTTCATTGTTGATATGTTTGACTGTGTTGAAACTACGGACGATTGTCTTGATAACACACACAAACTTCAAATCTTTGCCAATGTTTCTTACAAGTACTGTCCTAAACATTATATTGCTACTGTTGTCATTGAAAACAAACCCATTGATACGCTAATATTGTCACAGAACAACAATATCATATCTTCGTTGAATGAATCCAATGGAGATGTATCTATCACTCTAAACTCGACCAGAAAATTGTTTGTATGGGACGTCGGGTTGTTCGCAGCCGGAGGAGAATTAAATTACATCAGTAATGGTACTCTTGTGTTCACGGAAGATGCGACGGGAATCAAAGACACGACTGTCAGCTGCCCCGATGAGGAATATATTGGTGACTTCACGTTTGACCCACAGTATGTATACAACTGGTGCAGGGGCACTCAGGGAGACTTATGTTACATGCACATCAAATATTTTACAAAGGACGAATGTCCCTACAACACAAACGCCACAGAGGGAAAACTTCTCCTGGTAATCACCTAAAATGTTGATAAATTGTGGTATAAATAATATGGACTGCATTCTTAAATGGAAACATACGATATCTTCGAATCACCCCATTGGGATGAATTGAAATCACATTCTTCAAATGTACAACACATACTTCCGGATTTATACATGGCGGTCAACCACAGTTGGTCAACACTGCAAAAAACATGCCCCAGTCTACCAGATGTGGAAATTCGTGCTGTGTACGATGATACAATGCGGTCCGGTACACTTGGGTCCGCCAGACGGTCCATGTTTCTGCAGGATGGTGTATGGGTATCATCAATGATGAATGATGACATCAGTGGGGTGGACATGACTATACGCATCAATCCCAACGTACCAAATGGTTGGCACATGAGCTACGACGGATCTTGTAATATTGGATACCAGTATGACCTCAACACAGTACTTCTGCACGAACTCTTGCATGGAATTGGGTTGAGTTCCAGTGTCACACCCAACTCCGTAGGGTACTCCACCTCGTTCGGTACAGGATGTTACCCCACACTTTACGACACAAAGATAAGGGACAAACACGGGTTTGTAGTCAGTGGGTGCAACATCAGGCGGAGCAACTCGTACAGCGTAGGAGGTGTGGAAATATACACGCCAGATACATTTAACAGTGGGTCTTCGTTCTCACATACAAACACTAAGGGAATCATGCATTACAGCATACCATCTCGAAGATGCATGAGGTTGGCTTCCGACGAGTACGCGATTCTTAATGAGATTGGTGTACAATGTACACCTTTATCATTCTCAAACACTTTCCCAAATCAACTCAGTCTAGCAAGTGGACATAACCACATGCATTTATTCATGTTTGTAATATTTTGTTTTTTTTTGTAAACTTGTTATATATATACTGGAACATAAGTGTAATAAATGTCCAACACTTCCAACATTACCTCGTTTGATGATATTCCAACAGGACATTGTAATTTCCATACAAACGTTGATCTTTTTTCTTGGGATATTCGTTTACTATTCCTACAATGCAATGAATCCGGTGTAGGTTTAGCAGTGATACTTATTGTTGCAGGATTCATCAAGTTATTTCAAAACACTCTATACCAAAAAATTGGACAAAAACAGCGGGAACTCCTCCAAGAGACAAAAGAACAAAGGGCAAAATCCGCTCTCCTGGTTTTGGTATTTTTGGAGTTTGTTGCAGGGGTCATTGGCATTGTCAGCATCCTTGTCATTACAGGAAACAATGCGATTGTATGGATTGTCATCATTTTATCAAATTGTGCTGGAACAGCGTTTGCATTTTGGAGAGCCAACCCAGACCACCATTCCACTTCTAAGGATATCATGCATATGTTGAAACATTACGAATATCTTCAAAAACAAAAAATGGAAGCAAACGAAACAAAAGATAAGGTCGAAACTCAAAGCAAAAATACAGCCGAAGAAACTGAACTTGAATCAATAGAAAAGACATTGAGAAAATTAAACAACATTTTGAAGACTTTTTCTAACGTTCCTGACACTTCAAAGGTAAACACAGATACAACTGAAGAACCTACTCCCTGGCAACACCAGGATCAATTGGACAGATCTTCACTTCGAGCACGTCTCATCATCTGATTTATCTACGTTTCAAATCGGTTACAATTGTATGGCACATTATTTTCATTGATGTTTGCACTACAGTCATGCAGTTGTACAACGGCAAATTAGCTATTGCATTGTGGTTGTGGGATACTATGTTCGACACACACGTAACCAGTGCCTCCAATAACCTGTCGTGCTTCAGTAATTCGTCCCACAACAACATGCATTGGTCAACGTCAAAAATATTTGAAAACATTGTTGGGACAACCCTTGTCACCAGACTGACCAACAGTGGTTCATAAGTACTTGAAAATAACTTGTCCTGTAGCTTGGGGTACTTGGTAGAACAACGGAGACTGACCATAGTACAGATTGTTTGCATCTGCATCATTGCTTGACTGTCAGAACGACTCAACGGGTACACTGTCATTAACTTCCCAACAAGATATTGAAGTGAAGACAACGTATACTGTTCGGCTGTACTTGGATCGTCGTTATAAAATACCTTCCAGAGAACAAAAATCAAATAATTCAGACCCTGAGAATACCCAAACCCAATATTTTGCAAAGCAAATGAATTCAGTAACCGACAAAGTGTAGGACGGTGGCAGTCAAACCAACTGTCCGTTGGATGTGTACGAATAATATCTATTTCAATCTGCTCACTGTAGACCGATTTACCAGGGGTCCCATGGGTACATCCTCCATCAACCATTATTGCTTTCCACACATGAGCACGCATTCCTGTTCCACCAGATCATACTTATATGACGATGGTCATGTGTAACACATATTTCTAATATATTTTAGAAATGTCAAGGAAACAGGCACAAGAATTACTGAGGTCAAATCGTATTCCTATCTGCTTAGAAGCAAAAGCATACGAACACACACACTACGCATTGATCATAAGGAGGTTGTGTGCCGGTTGGACATACAACGATGCAGTCTCCGGGCATAGAACGTTCGAAGTCGTCGATGGAGTAAATCAATGTAAATGTGGAAGTTTCAAAGTATTGGACAGAAGTTTACAAACAAGATCAGCCGATGAGGGAATGACACACTTTTTCTACTGCACAGTATGTAAACAATCGTGGAAAACATAAATATTAATGTACCCTTAGTTCTTGTAATACCGATTCAACTTTTTCTTTACCCAACTCATTATTTCTTTCTACTACACATTTTATATCACCTCCCTTTCTGAACGGATAGTATACCATCACGGTCTGTTATTAGTGAACTTCATACACATGTTGTATGCATTGTCTTTGTCGTACAAAATTGACTTTGCTTTATCATAACTCATTTCAATTAGTGGTGCAGAGTAATTCATCTTTCTTTGAGTAATGTTTCCTGTTCTTAATACTACCCGACCATTGATGTAGCATCAGATATTCCATAGTGACTTTATCTGCTTTGAGTCGATACCTATGTAGATTAGTCAAAACAATCCATATAGTACCATGTATCAAAACGGACAAATTAATAGAAGCTACCCGACAAAAAAAAAACACTATATAACAGCAGATTTTCTGGTATAAATGAGTAAAACAAGGAGTAAAGAAAAAAGTAAAGAAGAAGAAACAGGAGAAGGTAATAGTGGCACAAACAGTCGCAGGAAGGTTGAAGATTGGAACTATGATGCTTACAATAACGAATTAAATAGACACGACGAAAAAGTTAGGCAGCTCCGCCAACAACAGGACAAAAGCAAAAAAAGCATGGAAAAAATGACACTAAAGATTGTACAAAAAGAAAAAAAAAGAAATGAATACTTATTACAAATGACAGAAGATATTCTAACTATACAAACAAAAGCTACAAAAAAAATAGCAACAACGGAGATGAATATTAAAAAGATCAGAAAACAGCTTAAAATTCAGGAAACAGAATATTATCAAATATTACTGGAATTAGAAATCGAAAATTTGCCACAAATGACGACTCGTGACCTACACAAGCAGTTATACAATAAATACCAGAAACAGTTTATACCTGCAAATAGAATGTAATTAATTGTCTCTACCAATCTAGTAAAAACAACTTTAAATATTTGATTTTGATACTCAAATGGAAAAAAAATTAATCAACTTTACTTCTCTTACTTCTCTTACATTCCTCTCGTTTACGAGTTTCCGTTTACTCTTTACACGTCCTTCTTTAAGTGTCACAAGTGATTTACAATACACCGGTTTGCCCAAATGATAACGTTCAGCCGAATGGCGCCAAGTAATTGTGGCTGAACGTTTCCAGTCATTGCCAGTCGCTTTGTCACCCATAACATAAAGGTCTCCTTCCTCCAAATCGTCGATGGTAATACGTTGACCAATTGGTTCAAGATGGAAAGCTTGGTAGTGAAGACGTAAAGGCATTCCAAATCGCATGGCAATCACAATTTTTCTTTCACCGTGGAAACCAATACCACTTTTAGATTGATGATAAAAGTTACCTTCTGCATGAAGCTCGGACGCTTTACAACCTAAATAGACAGACAATTGTTGCCGAATCTTGTACAAGTGTGGAACCTCCGACCATGCTACAACCCCATATTTATGTAGGCTTTTTTGTGGGATTCTTTCACCATGTTTGGAATCACGCGTTTACTCTTTTTTCCATGTTGCTTGGCGTACATTTTGTATCGGTTCTTTGTTACTTTTTGTTGATTAGTGAGTTGCTTGCCTGAAAAAGTCAACAGGTTTTTCATTTCTTGTTTCCAATCGTACTTCTTATTCCAAATGGCTTCCTGATCAAATCGAATCACCTTCATTCCACATTTTCGAGCCCAAAATTCCTTCCATTTGTCCAAAATCATGCGGTGGAAGAGTGTCCCTCCAAAATACTTGACTTCCGAGTAGTGCTGTACACCGTCAAGTTCCCAAAGAATGTTAAACGTTCGTAGATAATAATCCATCTTACCAAATTTGCCGTAGTTTTGTTCCATTTTTTCCCCACCAGGAATGTACTGAGTGTCAACGTCAATCTTCATTTCCTGCAAGTAATTCAAAACCATGAGCTCGGTTTTATTCTTGCATTTGCCGCACCACTGACCATTGGTGGTAACACTATTCAAACTTGTTGAAAATACATGCAAGCAGACATCGCAGTTGAATTCAACCGTTTTGGTAGTGCCCAGTGGTAAACGAAGATCCACTCGATTAACAATGCAATCGACCTTCTTTTTGTTGTTTAAAGTTACACCTTCGTAAGATGCAAAGGAACGGTCGAAACAGAAGGTGCATGTGTCACCGCAATGCTTCCACTTAGAGGAGCACATGGAGCACCAACTACCCCCACTGGTAACATCGTCCAACCTTGTTGAAAATACATGCAAACAGACATCGCATTTGAATTCAACCGTTTTGGTAGTGCAGGGTGGTAAACGAAGATACGCTCGATTAACAATGCAATCGACCTTCTTTTTGTTGTTTAAAGTTACATCTTTGTAAGATGCAAAGGAACGGTCGAAACAGAAGGTGCAGGTTTCAACACCGCAATGCTTCCACTGACAGGAGCACATGGAGCACCATTGACCTTTGTTAACATTGTACAACAATGGTGAAAATACATGCAAACAGACATCGCATTTGAATTCAACCGTTTTGGTAGTGCCCAGTGGTAAACGAAGATCCGCTCGATTAACAATGCAATCGACCTTCTTTTTGTTGTTTAAAGTTACACCTTTGTAAGATGCAAAGGAACGGTCGAAACAGAAGGTGCAGGTATCAACACCGCAATGCTTCCACTGACGGGAGCACATGGAGCACCATTTACCACTGGTAACATTCTTCAACAATGGTGAAAATACATGCAAACAGACATCGCATTTGAATTCAACCGTTTCCTGACTGCCACAACTCAATTGGGCATCCTCGGCATTGACCAAGCACCCGACTTTCGAATTTCCAGTGGGTGTATTGTGGATGCACAATCCTTTTTTATCAATACAATTGTCTTTATCCAATTTGCATGTGTAATTTATAAACTTGGTTCCTCTTGGTCTTTTTTGTTTTTTTGCCTTTCTAGAGGGTGGCTCCGTTCTTCGCTTCATCTTTACAACACCACTCCCTTTGCCGTTCACAATGTCGTCATAAAAATGCTAAATACCCTTATATGAACCATAAAATCAATGAAATTTATTCTTGTATTTTTTTTTTCAGATACAGTATAAAAAAAAACCTTTAAATAATCTTTATTATTTGTGGTTCATATAAGGGTATTTAGCGTTTTTATGACGATAAATATTTTGTTATATAAACCACTGACTCAGGATGAAAATGAAAGGGCGGTGTGAATACTGCCTGAAACTTAAGACCCTCACAAGAGAACACGTGTTGCCAAGAAGCATGGGTGGCACTCAGATCATAGGTGTTTGCAAGTCGTGCAACAAGGAAAGAAAAAACGACTTATCTTACTCAGGCTTCTTGGAATGGGTAGTTACCCACCGCAAGCAATTCAATCAAGCCGTAAACACTTCAAAGAACCGACAAGAAATAAAAGATCTAATCATTGCCGAGGTTGAACACCAAATAAATGAGATGAAAAGGACACAAGAAATAAAAGATCTGATCATGAGACAGAATGGACACAGGATCAGAATCCCCCACATATATGACGACAACTACTTCCAATACCTACCAGTACCATGAACTTTCACATAACTAAATTTAAAGACATCATTGATAAAAATGTCACAAAGGGTTCTATACTTTACACAGGAGTGCCAATGGCTTGCATGTCTCCACAACGACGGGGCATTGTCATTGAACAGATCGCAAGAGCTACAGAAACAGTCACCACCACCACACCCCAAAAAACAACAAGGTCCAGATCATCCTATGATTGGATGCGGGGCGGGGTCCGGGTAGAATGCAAATCAGCACAACTCAGTTGGAACAAAGGTTGGCTAGTGCATTTCAAGAACATTAAACAACACCAACACGACGTGCTGGTCCTGTGCCTCTACCTACCTACGGGAATCATCGTATTTGAATGTTTTGCCAATCCACCGCTCTACGGACAGGGGGGTGTTCAAGAGGCAAAGGGAAAATGTCTCCTACTGCGGGCAGGCAAGATGGACAGCAAAGATGCCATCAAATCCATCACTGAAAAACTTTTGAAGTTTTCCAAACAGACAGCATCAATCGTTTTCTAAACTATAAACATCTGCATTGTGCAAGAAAATGAACACAAGAAGAACGTCACTCGCGCAGTACATGAAGTCGAACCATGTTTATCTCAAAGATGGGTACGCCGTTGGGTGGAAGGAGTCTAACGTGTACTGGATCTGGTTTGCAGTGCCAAGAGGCGAAGCCAGAACATTCGTAGTAGATACGTCCGTCGTCGATGTGGGAAATATCATTGAACTCGAACAGGAAAACTTCATGGTAGAATCCCTCAATCTTTTCAAAAGAGCATCCGCCGGCACCATTGAACTCAGGAGACTATGACCATTAAACTCAGGAGACTATGACGACATTTAATATTCAATATTACTATTCACAAATGGATATTTTCTCTCAGTGTGATTCCATTCGACAGTCGAGATCCGACTCGGACGAACTGTACGGGTACTTGTTTGGGCAGCGCGACATGACAGATGTCATGGCAACCATCGTCGCAGATCTTGCCAATTACAACCTCTCCGACAGGATGATTGCCACGTTGACCAAAGCAGCCACGCACCACTCAAGAATACCAGTACTATTTGTGTTTCTATTTGGGTTGTGGAACAAGAGCGTGTCGGTCAGTTCATGCCCATTGAGAAGTGAGAAATTTGAAGCTACATTGGACAAACAGTGCATTAAAATGGTGGTGGGAGAGTATGTAAACATTAACGACTTTGTAACAGATACACTCACAGAATATATTATTTGATATGATTATTTACATATATAAAATATTCCTAACATGAACCCTTTGCCACATTGTACGCCGGGACCAGTTCTGGGTTCCTCTCCTCCACGAACTTGGCTTTGATCTCGATGGCGGTGAAGCAGTCGTCTGTGATGGACCCGGGAGCAAGGGTGGACGTACCGGACGGACAATCCTTGCATGATTCCTTGTTGGGTTCATCCTGGTAGGTACCCACTCGGCACAGTGGACAAAGATCCTTGGACCGGTCCAATCCCCAGTCAATGTTATGGTATGACCCAATGGGTACGTCAATGTTGGTCATCGCGGAGGGTGCAGTGGATTGCCCCCACGCTTCGACTGTGCCGTCAATCTTACGGGCGACACACATGTACCCACCGCACGAAATATCGGCGACGTTGGTCAAATCGACATTTGAAGCGTCGCCACCTTTACTGGGATCTCCCCACACTACCGCGGTGTTGTCATTCTTAATGGCGAAGCAGACTTTTACACCGCACGATATGTTGGCGACGTCGGTCAACGTCACTCCGTCGGGCAGAGGAGAACACTTAGTACTCAAACTCAAACCACAAGTAATATCGCCACCGTTAGTGGCACCTCCCCACGCTTCGGCGGTGCCGTCCTTCTTAAGGGCGACGCATGCGCCTCCACACGAGATATCTGCGACGTTGGTCAAGTCGACAGAGGACGCGTCGCCACCTCCACCGCTATTTCCCCACGCTACCGCGGTGTCGTCGGACATGAGGGCGACGCAGGCAGTACCACCGCACGAGGCATCAACGACGTTGTACAATGTGTCACTTCTGGCACCGAAACCGCTACGTCCCCATGCTACCGCGGTGTTGTCTTTCTTAATGGCAACGCAGGCTTGACCACCGCATGATATGCTGGCGACATTGGTCAAATCGAAAGAGTGTGGAGGGGAACCATAAGTGGCATGTCCCCACCCATAAGCAGTACCATCGTTTTTTAAGACAGCGCAGGCGTAACCACCGTGACCATCGCACGTAATATCGGCGATGTCGGTCAATTCAACATTGCCAGGCAGAGCCGTGCAGGATGAACTAGTACATCTAATATCACCACCAGAGCTGGCATCTCCCCACACTTCGGCGGTGTTGTCCTTCTTAAGGGCAACACACCCACCAGAACCGCACGCGATACTAGAAACATTGGTCAATTGTGCACTGTGTACGTTACTTCCCCATGCATAAGCGGTGCCATCGTTCTTCAGGGCGACACAGGCGTATTTAGCGCACGAGACATCGGCGACGTCAGTCAAATCTACATTGGTAGGCAGAGGCTCGCAGTATTGATCAGTGCATCTAATATTACCACCCGTATTGGAATTCCCCCCACGCAACGGCGGTGTCGTCGGTCATCAGGGCAACACATGCGGATCCACCACATGAGATATCAACAACACCAACACATTCTGACATCACAGATGAAATTAAAGATAGAGATAAAATCACAAACAATCTCATTTCTGTAACAATTAATTTCATTTATGTAGAAAATACATCTACTTATATAGACAAATAGTCATAAAATCTCTAAATGCCCTTATATAAATACACTAATCGGATTCAGATTCAGATGACTCCGACTCCGGTACGTAGTCCGAGTCGTTCTCTTCGTCCTTCTGTTGGATAACACTGCACACTTCGGTGTAGGGCACGGTTTGCAGCTGGTGCAGCGTCTCCGTCGGTATCACACCAGACGTGCAAAACACTTGGTCAGACAGTTGGCAGCACTTGGCAAGATCTTGGCGAGGAATTTCATGCACACTACGGATTTCGTTCTCCGTGTCAACCGTAACCAAATCAAAGCAGTGAGAGTCCGGGCACAGAGACTGCACAAACACGTGTTTGATCGCAATGCATACAGACTCCTCCGGGACCATTATGTACCCAGGGTACAAGTACATCTCCACAATGTTCGAAGACAATCGACCAGTGATCACAGTGTCCAAAATCGTGGGCGCAGACACACACAGTTGTTTTGCCCGAGTATTCGTCAGTTCTACCTCCTCCGGGTCGTCCGGGTTCGGGCATAGAACGGAGTAATACACATCACCGTTGAAGATATAACATTTGTCAATAAATGAAGAACATTCCATAATAAACATCGTTGAGGTTTGGAGCAAGGGCATTTTTGTACATAAATGTATAGCTTAATAGTCAAAGATTTACAAATTAGTTTTCAAGATGTCGTTCAAGATGTCGTTCAAGATGTCGTTCAAGATGTCGTCATAAAAATGCTAAATACCCTTATATGAACCATATTTTAGAAGAAAATATATCTTTTATTTTTTTTTGACAATATATATAAAAAAAAACCCTTTAAATAATCTTTATTATTTATGGTTCATATAAGGGTATTTAGCGTTTTTATGACGATAAATGTATTCATATATCACACTTTCATCAATATGTGGAACTTTGTTGAGAGCACCGTTAATACCGATTACACTCGAGTTGTATTTCAAGATTCAAATGTGAAACTGATGTCGGGTGAAAACGATTTTCGATGAATACCGATTACACTCGAGTTGTATTTCAAGATTCAAATGTGAAACTGATGTCGGGTGAAAACGATTTTCGATGCATGCGTGCAGTAAAAGACATTTGTGAGGGAACAGTACTTTTGGTTGAACATTGCTTGGAAGGTGACCATTTTTTTATAACAAACTGTGTTCGTGTGGACTCAGAACTCTATAAAAACCTGTATCCGAGAACCGAAAAGAGTTTAAATGAAGATGATTGTATTGAAAAGATTCAAAAAAATGGGTTTGGTTCGTCAGAGGAAGACAGCTACATCATTGGCAGTCGTATATCGAACTTTAATCACAAAACGATGCCAAACGCTTTTCATCGGACCATCACATGTTCATTCGGAGAATACATAACATCGACAATCTATTATATCATTGCCATTGAAGATATTTGCAAAGGTGACGAAATAACAATTACTTATGGCGATTATAGTTCGGATTCGACACACAAATCATTTATGACTGAAAATGATGTCGGGTTTAAAGATTTAAAAGAAAAACACAATGTTTCGTCGATGCAAAACGCATCGTTGACCAATATTTTCAAAACTATAAATCCCGTGAGTTGGTACTGATACATGAATTGGCACGCGAAGGACTATACGTTACCAAAAATAGTTGGATGGCTTCGACCCGATGGATGAAATCGAACGAAGTAGAGAACGCAGAACGCCGGTGAATTCTCAACAGCTGTTCAGCGTCGTATTAACATTTTAGGAAATCAAATTCTTCATTAATTAGGACAACAAATACGTAAAAGTATACATCTACGACGATAATTGCCTCATGATATATCTTATAGTTTCCAGTACCAATTGCCTCATGGGTTGCAAAAAGATTCTGTCGTTTTACGAGGTGACATCGAGTCCGGATATTGTTGATCCAGAACATTACGCCTGAAAAATTATAAACGAAGATTATTTGTAGTATTTGTAGCAATAAATTCTTTGCCATGCCACGTTTGCCCCGGTGCTACTACTTCTACATTTGTTTCTAAATTTGTTTCTATATCATTTGGATCAACTTTAAACATATAAGGTTCATTATCTACAAAGCTATAATATTTAACATATTTTGTATTCGATGGTCCATTATATGTATTTATTTGTAATGGTTTGTCTAGATTTTTCTGTAAATTTCCCACCAAATGATCCACCATTTTAAGGGTTTCTTCACCAATAATATAATCTACATTCAAAAAGAGTAACTCAGTGTTGTCACAGTTTTGTTTAATATAATCAATCATATAAGTTTTACAATTATTAAAATCATCAAGACTAACATGCTCATTCAAACGATTACTCAAAATAAATTTAGCTAAAGCGTCTGTATCTAACTGTAACATAAATGTATCAAAGTTCATTTGGGCATATTGGTACAGTATATATATGACGATAAATATACTCACAACTTCAATCAAAAAATGCCAAACATTGCTTTTGTTAGATATATTCAGTACTGTACAGATCAGTTGACAGAGATTATTGACCTACCCCCATTGATATGTGGTGAATGTGGTTTGTACTGTTCATTTGGTGGCATCAACAATCCTGTGCCTGACATTGCTGAGATTTGTACATGCAAACACACAAAAGAAAATAACTCAGATGGGTAATTATGACGCTATTTGGAGGGAAACAAAATGTACTCAGATGGGTAATTATGACGCTATTTGGAGGGAAACAAAATGTAGAACACAAAATACACAAAATGATAATAAATCCATTGTTTGTTACTGTCAAATACAATCCAATTTACGTCATTCCTAGATGTTGCATATGCCTTGAAAATGTTACAACGAGAAGACACCAGTGTGGCGTATGTTCACATTTCACACACATACAATGCATCAAAAAATGGAAAAAAAAATCGAAAAACAAACGATGTCCGACTTGTAGAAGTAAAATTAAATTAAAATAGGTATTTTTTTTAACCATGTAAAATGGTGTATAAGTATAATAGTTTCATAACATAATATGTCAACCGAAGAAACCAAAGAACCCGAACAAACCGAAAATGGAGAACAAGAAACTGATCCACCAATAAAACCAACAATACAACAAAATGCTAAATCATTTGTACTTGGATTATGTGGAAAATTTGAAAAGAAATATCTTTTGCGTTTTACTACCGAGAAAAAAAAAAAAGAGGATGAATTATATTTGGAATTAAGTCAGTTGTTAAATTTAATACAATCAAATTTAAAAGATACTGAAGATAATACAAATAATTTTATAATAGAATTCAATAATGAATATATGCGACAACTTGGATTTTATGATGAACAAATTAATGCCAAAGGCTTTGTTTTGGATAAGCGTTTGGAAAGAAGAGTGCAAAGAGATATATTTGCTAGTGTATATGTTAGTCAATTTATGTGGTTTAGATATTATAATACCATAAATCAGGTACGGCAGGCTATTGAAAAAAATTCTGACGGTCCCAGTGTTTATGGAACGAATGAAATAGTAGCTACTAATACAGATGATTTGACATTACTTGTTCTCAATGACCTTGAGGTTATTGAGAACGATGATGAAGTTGACAGTGATAAAGCAGATATATTAAAAAGTTACATGCTTAAGTTTAATATAGCACCAAAAAACCCAAGGTATACTCTGAATCCAAAAAGCCCAGGGAGACCAATGGATTTTAATACAGATAATCGTCTTTCTGGTCTAAACACTAATGAAATAATTCATGATCTCATTAGAAGATTAGTAGAAAAATTAAATTTAGACAAAATAATTGACGGTACAATATTACTACCTGGACCACATGACAGACATGAAGGATACACTGAACTTGTTCTATTTAAACAATCAAACAAAATTAAAAAGATAAGTTTAGAAAACCCTACAGAGGCTACAGAGGCTACAGAGGCTACAGAGGCTACAGAAGCAATAGGGTTTAACATGTTACGTTTTTTATGACGACATATACAAGCACCCATATAAATTACAAATGCAAGGATTGAGCAATACCGGCAACAACTGCTATGTCAATGCAATTGTCCAAGCAATGCGCTACTGCAAACCAATCGTGACAAAATTGGTAGATGCTTCACCGGACAATGACTTTGCAGCATTTTTGTGTGATTTGTTGTACCAAGGCAACGAAAACGGTCTTTCATATATGTTGAACGAAATGCACTCGATCGGGATGGACCCACACACTCCAAGCGACGCACACGAATTCTACTTAGAAGTAGTCAATAAACTAGACAAATGGTTAGACCACGGCAACACCGAATCGACTCTGCAGTGTTCCTGTGGGTACTCCACTACAAGTACAGAAAAGTTTTGGTCAATATCGATCAACGGTGACGTTGCAGAAGGCATTGACCACTACGAAAAACCAGAACATGTAGAAGCAACGTGCGAGAAGTGTGGCGGTATTGGCATGACAAAATCATTAAAGATCGTTCCCTCACCTATGCTGGTTGTACATTTAAAACGTTTTGACATGGATGGGAAACTGAACTACAAAACCACAATACCCCCTATACTACGCGGTCACAAATTGACTGCCGTCTGCAACCACTACGGCAGCATGAACGGTGGTCATTACACTACCTGTGCCCTGACAGACCAGGGTTGGATGTCCTTCAACGATGAGACCGTGACTAAAATTGACACGTTTCCACCCACAAGTAGTTTGCCATACATTCTCTTTTACACATCGTACTAAACATACTAAACATATAAGTAATTTATATTTACAATCTAAAATGCTGACTCTCTGGTACCCAAGTGGTATACCAACCGAAATTGTATCTTCCACAATGATTCGTTGGATCGCCGGAAGAAATCTATTCAACCAGCAGGTTCAAGATTGGTTGAACTCACGATACCCGTCGTTCAACCACGTTAAAATCATTCTAGACAGTGAATACCGTCAAATTGACATGACTTGTTCCATATGTTGGGATCAGGGTGATTGCATTTCAGTCTGTGGACACAGCTTTCACCGCAGGTGTCTGGACCGTTGGGCACTGCGCAGCCAGACATGCCCCATCTGTCGCCACAGCATCTAGTGCCCGTCCCCACATGTTCTCACCAACGATGGGGAAACCGTGTCGTTGTTCACCGACCGTGATGCCCGTGCCAAAAAAACGGTCGTGCACCATGTACAAATGGTTCTTGCCAGGAATGGAGCCAAATTTGAGAAGAGCAACCCTCTGCAGGCGTTGAAACACATTCTCTTTGTCGAGACCATCCAGACCGTCCAGACCGTCCAGAACACCGTAATGCCCCTTTCTTGCGGCAATGAAACACAGAACGTCGTTGGCAGCCAGGGCACTGTCACACACAACCCACTGCCACACCGACGTGTACACCAACCCACCGACCTCGAACGGCAAATCGTCTTCCATACTGTACGGTGAATCAGTGTCAATGATCATTTTGAGACACAAATGAATCAAATTAATACAACACGATCATTTTGTATCACCCACATGAATTTGCCATGTTGTACGCCGGGACCAGAGCCGGCTCCCGAGTATCCAAAAACTTTTGTTTGATCTCAATGGCGGTCAGGCAGTCCGTCTCCAGTGTCGACCCTAGTACAGTGGTGGACGTACCAGATGGGCAAGTTTCGCAGGAATCCTTGTTGGTTTCGTTCTGGTAGGTGCCCAATGGGCACCGCAAACAAAGCTCCACGGGTGGTTCCAATGGTACGTATTTAGCACTTTTCCAGTCAGGGTTATTGAAGTACCCAGCCGGTGCCGCAGAAGGCACAGTACTACTGTAAGTGGTAGTTGTCTCCCACGCAACCGCAGTGTCGTCACTCTTAAGGACTGAGCAGCCAAATCCTTTGCATGCGATATAAGTGACGTTGGTCAATGTGCCACTTGAGGGACGTTGTCCCCACACAATGGCATCGCCATTGTTCATAAGGGCAGAGCATGATGCTATACCACACGTAATATGAGTAACGTTGGTCAGTCCGACTGGTGGTGTGCCACCAAATTGCAAATATCCCCACCCAAGTAAATTGCCATTGTTCGTAATGGCGGCACATGCGTAATACCCACAAGTGATATCAGCGAGGTCGGACAAGTCGTTGTCCCTTGGGTTGCCACCATAATCGTTATGTCCCACAACAACGCCATCACCATTGTTCTTGAGGGCAAAGCAGACGTTACCACCGCACGAGATATAAGTGACATTGGTCAATGTATCATCTGTGGCACCGTAACCGCTACGTCCCCACGTAACGGCGTCGCCGTTTTCCATGCGGGCGGCACAGGCGTATCTACCACACGAGATGTCAGCGACATCCCTCAACGTGGCAACGTATTCGCTGTCACCACCCCAAGCACCGCCGTCGTTGCCACCCCACACTTTGGCGGTGCCGTTGTTCATGCGGGCGACGCAGGCGTTTTCACCGCACGAGATATCAGCGACGTCGGTCAACGTTGGTGCATTGCCACCACGCTTCGTGTCTCCCCACGCATAAGCAGTGCCATCGTTCTTGCGGAAGACGCATGCATATCTATGGCACGAAATATCAGCGATGTCGGTCAACTCAACATTGACGGGAAGGGGCGTTACATTATCATTAGAGAATCTAATATCACCACCTGACCTTTTATCTCCCCACACTTTGGCAGTGCGGTTCTCAAAGATGGCGATGCAGACGTAACTACCGCAGGTGACATCAATGACGTTGGTCAATGGCTGGAAATCAACAGTATTAGTGTTACTGAGCACTCCATGATTTGATTGAACAGTGCCATCGGTCATTAAGGCGGCGTAGTATTTACCATTACCGTTCGTAATCTTAAAAACACCAACACATTCAGACATCACTGATGAAATTAAAGATAGAAACACAAGCAATCTCATTTATGTAGAAAATACATCTACTTATATAGTCAAATAGTCATAAAATCTCTAAATGCCCTTATATCAACATCATTATTTGATAAAAAAGAAATTAATATTTTTTTTGGAATATATATAAAAAAAAAACCTTTTAAAAAGCTTTGATATATCATGTTCATATAAGCGTATTTAGATATTTTATGACGATCACGCTTATGACGATAATTCTGTATTTGAATTGTATTTGTATTTGAAATTGTT
>Ga0209662_1000170_pt1 | contig 40117 bp, 40 predicted proteins | sample SaaInlV_150m_DNA_4_FD_184662 | JGI IMG/M metagenome (GOLD analysis project Ga0209662, IMG submission 184662) | Marine microbial communities from expanding oxygen minimum zones in the Saanich Inlet - SI072_LV_150m_DNA (SPAdes) (version 2) | ecosystem: Environmental > Aquatic > Marine > Intertidal...
TTCTTTTACAGCTTTAGTAAAATATATTTTATGCCTTTTATTAATTTTATTGACAGGAATATTATAATATTCGGTGTTATTATTTGTATCACCTATAAATCCTGTAATAGAAATATAAATATCATTAACTGTTAAGAAATCTAGTCCATGACTTTTATGATCTATACGCACATAAGAACTATTTGCAATAAAAGTCATTGCTTCAGCTAAATTAATAGAAGTCGATTGCGTTCCCTGTATAACAATATTATCTCCTGCTGAAAAGGTGTGATTTGGGAGTTTGACAATCATTTCGGAATCATTCAATGTGTTATAAATAATAGTTATTGGATTATTAGATAAAGTAAAAACTTTCGTATCAATAATATTTTTAGATTCTTGGATTCTATGCATTGAATCAATATTTACTTTGGTTATTTTAGTGTTTTTTATTGGGCTAGAAACTTTCGCACTATTAAATTGTTTACCCATTTTACGAGAACTCATTTAATAAATAGTATGATTAAAAATTTAAGTAGAATGATAAATTAAAAATTGATAAATGTTCATATTTGATAGAATTATAATTGTTTGGTAAGATGGCAATAAAAAATAAATTAATTAAATATTTTAAAGATGATAATATATTTGATAAAGATGGAAATATATTATCAGACGCGGTAAATACATTATTGGAATCGTCAATGTGTAAAGAAAATATTTCAATTGAAGATTTGACAAAACGAATAATAACACTTAAAAATAATTATAAGAAAATAGATTTATTAGAATTATTTAATTTAGTTGATGTCAATAAATTGGATATTTGTAATATTGTAACATTACGAGACATATCTATTAAAGAACAAGTATTATTTACATATTCTCTGCAATCATATATTGATAAATATTTTCCACAATTAACTTTTATTATTGAAGAAGATTTTTTATTAAACAATCGTTTTGGTAAATTTTATATAGGTACATCTAGAGGTCCACGAGTTGATATTTTATTCGAATCATTGAGATTAATAATTGAATTTGATGAAAAACAACATAGTACATTGGATCACACTGAAGCTGATATAAAACGAGATGAATTGATAAATGTTTTGGGATATAAAGTCATTCGTATTAAATATAATGATGATTTTATCAATTTCTTTAAAAATGAATTGAAAGATATTATTGAAGAACGATATTTTCTATTAAATCCGGATTTATTAGAGGAATATATTACGAGTATTTTTGTTAAATCTGGATTTGATGAACAATTAATTAAAATATTAATATCAGAACAATGTACTGAAGTTATTGATGGTGTGGCAGCAAGTGAAGTTGGCATGACGCCACGAAATATGACAACTGATACAATATTTGATTTTCTACAAATTAAACGCACCGAACCTGATTTTTTAAATGATTTAATTGAAAATTTGGAAAGTTGTGATTATCCTAGTGTAGAAATGGACAACGAAATAATATTATCACCAAACGCTTTTGAATATTTATTGGCACAAATATCTGCAGATGATTATCCACAAGTATTAGCATGTCGTAGATTATATATTGAAATGAAAAACACATTCATACATTATATACATAGTACAGGTGTAAAATATAGACAACTTTATGAAGATACAATGTCATCGATTTCTATTTTATCAAATAACGCATATACTATTGCCAAAAAAGAATTACATAGTAAAAATAATAAATTAATTAAAGAAAATGAAAGATTACAAGAGTCGCTGCGATTGTATGAAGAAAATTTTGAACTCAGTTTACCACGCAATAATAAAGGTATTATTAGAGCACCATTACATTTTGTTTCATCTGTTAGAATACATATGAAACCACTTATACCAGAAATACCAGAATTAGTGTATAGTTCTAACAATAATGATATTATATTACCAATGAAAAATGATATTTTAAAATCATATATTGATCACAATATTAGACGATTTAAATTTAATAACAAGAAAATTGGTCTATTTATTAAAGATATAAAAGAAAAATTAGGTATATTTTATAATCCTAATAGAGATAGTGATTATATTCCACATTGCAAATTATTACCATTTGAATCCATGATTAATTTAACAGATTCTGCATCAATCTAAATGTTTAGCAGTATATACTTTTTTTAATCCAGATTCAATGGTACCAGTATTTAATTTATTAAAAAGACGTTTATAATCACCTCTCATAAATCCTCTATTCTTGAGTTCATTAACGGTGTAATGAATAGCATTTGTCCTAATGTCTTTAACAGATATTTTACCTTTATCATTTACGGTGCGGATTTCACAAGCCATAAACATTGGTCCATAAACACCATTTACTTTATAAGAAAAATCATAATATATGATAATAAATTTATCACCTTCGTCGCATTCATATTCAGAAATATAATCGGTGACTGTTTTATTAATTGCTTTTTTACTAGTGCCATTACCAATCTGAATTAATTTGCGACCATCTTTAATATATGATACATATTCTGTAGAAGATTCAATCATTTTATTTTGTATTTTTTTGAGATAATCATGTAATTTATCGTCCATTAAAATAGAATGATAAATTAAAAAATTGATAAAATAATATTTAAATTAATAATGATATTTCTAGTAATGGAAGAAACTGAGCCTCTAATAAACAGAAATAGCATTGAATCTTTTAAACAAAAATTTGGCATTGGTGTAAAAGATGTTGAATTAATTGATGAACGGTCATTGTTTAATAAATTAATGCCTCCAGTGAAAGAGTATGCAATTAATTGTCCGCAAATTATTAATGGTGATCGCAATAATAATTTAAAACGCAATATTGTTATTGTGCCAAAACGTGCATTTTTTTTAAGTAATATATATATTATTCTAACATTTGGAGAATCTATTTACCAAAGTGAATTTAATGTTTATAATGCCTTGGATAAATTCCAAATATCAGATGGCGGTATTGCATTAGATACCATGTCTTTTACCGAAAGTTATTATGATGATCATGTGTTTGGTAAAAAGTGTCCAACTGATGTCACACAAAAATGGTTAGCAGATAATAAAGTAATGATAAAAATACCTTTAGATATTAGACATTTTTCTTTACAAAATTTAAGGAACCAGATGAGAATTGAATTTTTACAAAAAACATATTATCATATTATTAATACGACATTTTCTTTTGATTTTTTTAATTAATTACCATATGTCATAATCTCTTGCAATGAATTGTATGTCACAATGTCATTGGGCTTTCCTTTATAAGATGACCATTTACTAATCTGGGAACTGGTAATATGTTTATCAAATACAATCCAAGTACATGATCCAGTATACATATCATTATCGATTGTTCCAGGATAAATATGAATAGTTTCCGAATTTTTATTAACATCTAAGGAGAAACTATTAACACTTACATCACTGTCAATTGACTGATCAAATGAACCGGTAACACCATCGGAAATAAATACACAAACTGTCACATAAGTGTCAGTTAACAAACATTTGTGAATTAGGTATACGGACATAGGATATGCAATTCCATTTAGCAAATGTTCAGATGGCTTATTAAAGCAATAATATTTTAGTTCAAAATCGCGACCGTTAAAAGTGGCAATTTTGTTTCCAGAAACTTCAAAGTAATAGTTATCGGATAAGTTACGCTTAATACTAGAAATAGTTTCGCCCAAATAATCAAATGATACAATATTATTTGATAGATCTCTTGGAAAGATTTGAGCACTGGCTATAACATCAATAGGACTCTTACGTAATGGTCTAGTACTTCCACTCACAAATTCTTTAATAACATTTAATGTGATATTTGATGTGGAATGATTGGTAAATAGAGTACTATTCCATAAAAGAGTACCGCAACTGAATGATCTGTATGTGTCTTTATTGAGATAGACCATTTCGCCGCCATCTATAGCGCCACCAATTACGTTACTCTTATCGGTTGTGTGTCTAGTATCATCAACTAACCAGCCACTGACTTTGTCATTTTTCAATGTTCCCAAGGTAGCATGACCAAAAGTATAATCAGATCCCTTTAACATAAAGTGTTCACTATCCTTTGTATAATAATTGGCAGATGTATCGACATATTTACTTGGGTTAAAACTTAGGCCAAACATATCGATAGGATGCAAGTATGGTGCATCAAAAGTGTTATTTGACCATAGAGCATCTGATGCACCCTTATCAATAACAATATTATCATCGTCATATGTTACTTTATAATGGAATGCACCACCGCCAAAGTATGCAAGATCGGTACCATTTCTACCCATGGTACTAACATTTTTAATAGATTGTTCAGTCCAGTACTGGGCATGACCATGAATCATAAACATTTCATAACCACCGAAATAGGTGTGATGTAAATCATGATCGTTAATAATATCAAAATCAATGTTGTTATCATATAAGAATTTATACATCCATAATTCATTGTACACTTGATGGGTGTGAATATGAAATGTTCTAACATCATTTTCCAAATATTTTAATATTTCTTCAGATGCATTAGTAAATGGTCTTTCCATTGTCACTTGTAATGCGACATTGTGAGACACATCTTTATAATCAGAAGAGATATCACTGGTCCATCTATGTAAACTAATTACATCATCATTATAACCTGCCCATGATTCATAAGCTGTCCAAGTATTGATGTTACTCAAGATTAATAACTTGCTGACATTATTCTTATTTTTAATAATCAATGGTAAAAATGTTACGTGGTCACTATACATGACACATATAAAATACATTCCTGGCACAATACCATGAGTTTCCATGGAATGAGTTACAGTCCAATCACAACCGAGATTGACACCATCGTCTTTATAATCTTGAAATATAATATTAGGACTGTTTGTAACTTTGACCACATTCTTACTAATATCTAATAATGCATACTTGATAAACTTTAAATTTTCATCAATATGTGCTGTCTTAACACTTGTGCAAATGTTAACATTGGATCCTTCGAACACCGACTTATCACTATATGCCAAAAGATTACTATTGTGGGTATCGCTACTTATATCATCAAGAGTAAAAGTTATGTCAGATCGCATATGGAAATCGAAATCATGTAAATAAAATGTATCGTTTTTACTTTGATGTTCGAATAAAACATATACTTGAACCTTTGTCACATTTTGAGGAATGGTTAATACAACTTCAATAGATGTCATTGATACTCCAAAACGTGTGTCAGTAGCTGTTACAACATTACTGTTATCATAAGGACTGAAGACAGATAGACCAGTGAATGCATCATTAATATAAGGAAATACATTGAAAGAATTATCTGTTTTGCGACCGACAAATTTAAACATATACTTTTCTCCAGGTATAACTGTTAAATCTCTGTGTCTGACACCTGGTGTAGATGTATTTTGTCCAGCAATAACTTTTAACGCATCGTTAATATAATTATGAGATACATCTTGATTTGCTAACCATGTTCCAAACTCGGTACTAATTAATTGTCCATTTCTAGTGAAATATTCGGGACTTTCATCAATTTCATCTTCAATATCAAAATCCACAAGGTCAAAAGATATGGCTTCAAGCAAAAATTGAGAACCAATTTCTTGGTCTTTGAATAATAGAAACAAATCAAGATTATAAACATTTTCGGGAATTTTAAAAATAATTTGTAGAGGCCATTCGATATCACTTATATCATGACCGGTGAAAGCAATCATATTATCTTTATTATCGGGACCATAAACAATATCTAGAGTATCTGAATCACGAATAAATGGAAATACTGAGAAATCATTTGTACCTTCAACATCTACAACTCCTTGAGCTATAATTGAATAAACATATGTTTTGCCTGGTACTACTGCAACATTAGCATTTACTAATCCAGGAGTAGAATCATTTTGCTTACTGGTTACCAACATATTGTAATAAAATTCTGTGATCTGTACGTCTTGATGTTCAACCCAGTGACTCTGAAAATTACCCATTATATATACTATTGTAACATTTTATTTTGCATATTTTTCACCATCATTTTTAATCAATCAATTCAATAATAGAGTAACTTGATACATCACCACCATTACAAACTATTAACGAATTTTTATACATAAATATTTCTGTGTCACAATCACCAATTTGGGTATTTATTGCATCATCAGTTACTGTACATAACACTGCACCATCCTTATAAACAATACATCCTCCTTCACCAGGTAAAGTAACAGTATAATCATCTTTCCATTTAAATTGATAACCATCATCTAACTTTAGTTTATCAAATGACAACGGTTCAATATCATCAAATGGAATACCAACGTATTCTAAAAATATGTCAGTTGGAGGTTCCATACATTGTTCGCCAAAAAATGCACTAAACTTTACATTTTTCCCAGTGTACTTAAAATCATCATCACTATCTTCACTACATTGTAAATGTTTTTCATTAAATATACACCAATAATCATCATCGGTACAAATAAATAATTGATCATCATCCTTGTAATATTTATAATCATAATCCATGTCCATGACTAAACATGTTAGTTGTCTATAATCGTATCTTCCATCAAATGCATTGATAAATGATGCATGTTTTATATTCTTTGTAATGATAATAAAAGTTGATGAATTTACGATTTCCAATAAAAGAGCAACAACATTATCTTCTTCATCATAATCAGTTCCCCATAATTTATATTTTGACTCTAGAAATAGGTCACTAGTTAATGAGGAAATAAAATTAGCTCCATTTACCAACATAAATGTATTACCAGATAGTGACACAGTTGTTTCGTCATCATCGATAAAATTATTTTCTTCAAAATTAGTGATATAATCTCATGTCGCTAGATAATATGGATGAAATTCTTGTATATACATCATCAACTAGAGAGAATAATCCTTCACTACTTTTATAATATTTAATACCATTGTTCTCGCTTACAAATGACATATTATTGTTTTCCATATAAAGTATATATTACTGAATTTTTAACTAAAAATTGAAAAATAAATAATATCATAATATTAATCAATAATTAGTAATGGATAGCATTTGGCCTCAAGTAAAACAACTAGTTAATAACTAGACTGTTAAGAATCTGAATACCGGTGATCGAGTTGTCGATTCTGCTATAACTATAATTTTATTGATTTTCTTCGATTTAATATCAAAGAAATTATATTCTTATGTTGCTAAAATATTTGAAAAAAAGATGCTGATCGGTGAAAATCCATGGAATTTTGATGCCACGAAAGTGGAATTAGATACATTTGAAAACGTATCTAAATATAAATTTGCTATAGATATGGGACAAGGAAATTTAAGTATTTTTCAAATTGAGGATGATTACGACGGAAAACCAAATTTAATAAATAAGTGGACTGAAAAATACTTAAATATGCCGATTTTGGAAATGAATGGCACAACACATATGTGTTATCAGCATGATAAATTGATATCAGTACCGGAATCATCTAACTTATTTATGCCAATTTGGGCATATGAACAAGATGGTAAACATTATTATATATATGTGATAAAACAAATGATTTATTGCAATAATAAATCTGAATTGGATAAATTTTCTAAACATTTTGTTGAATTTGTAAAAACTTTGGATATCAATAATGAACATAAAAATAAACTGTTAATTAATAAAATAGCAAAAGCTGAAGGTTATGGTGTTAAAAGAAAATACGATTTGACGTTTGCAGGATTTGTTAATACAAAGAAAACATTCAATGGACTATATATTGATAATAAAGATGATATTATGACTGTCATTGATAAATTTACTAATGGTACAATGTATCCTAGTAATCTTCATCTTGACAATAAATTGGGTATTTTGTTACATGGTCCACCTGGTACCGGTAAAAGTGGTTTCATATCATGCTTAGCTAATAAATTGGGGCGATCGATATTGTTAATTGATTCTATGAATATAGATAGACAAATAATTCTTGATGCTGTCACAGACAATAAAAAAACTCATATTATTGTACTCGATGAAATTGATAAATTATTAGAAACATTTGATACTACCACTAATGTTGACTTGAGCAGTCTTTTCAGTGTTGCAAACGAAAAAGAGAAAAAGGAAATTATTAAAGTTGCTGCATCAACTAAGAAAAAGGAAATATCAGATGTTGCATTCCTAATGTTATTGTTAGATTCGTTCGGTGATGATACAGATAGAGTCTTTATTGCGGCAACAAATTATCCTGAAAAGATTCCTGCATCAATTGTTAGACCGGGACGTATTGACAAAATAATATGTTTGACATATTGTAGTATGCAAATGTTTACTGATTTAGTGCGACAAGTATATGACAATATTGATACTATTTTATTGGATGATGATGTTAGAGATGCAGTGCTTGAAATGCTAAAATTAAATGTCACTCCATTAATAGTAATCAATACATGTGTTACCACGACTTCATTTAATGAATGTCTTGCAAAGTTACAAAGCATGAATAAACAAAATTATGATGGTAAGATTAATGAGTAACAATTGATTTATTTATATATTTATGTTATTTACAATATTAAGTAAATGTATATTGTAATTATTGAACCATTATATTCACAAGGTGTTGGTTGTCATTTGTTAGCAACAAAGAAAAAATCATCTGTTGAAAAATTTAGAAATGAATTGGTAAAAGTTAAAAATAGTTTAGATGATTTAGAAGGATGGGTATTTTATGAATATGTATATGAAATGACACATATTGATAATGATGAGGTTTTTGGTAATATGATTCATGAACATGTGTATGACGAAACGTTTAAGAAATTAATTAAAATAGATTATAATGTTAGAAAAGATAATGGTATTGTATGTGATATTAGTGCTTTACCGGAACTAGAACATGTTCATGATGGTGTTAGTGGTAGATGTACCGGTACGCTTATTAATTTTATAAAAAAATATGTTAATGAATAATAGTGTAACATAATGTGTTTTCATTTATATCTTGATTAAATATAATCACCATGTCTTCATTAGCATATATAATTGGCTTATTACTAATTTCTGTTAAATTACAATGATCCTCCAATGTAGCAACCGTTACATCATCTTTAGTAACTGTGTAACCACCGTCACTCAAAAGATCAATTATCATACCATTCCATGAAATAGTATTACCAACTATCATATACTCGGTTAAATCATCCATACTAACTCTAATATATTTAAGAAACACTTCAATCGGAAAATCATATTCAGCATGTTGCCAATACATGTCAAAAGTTAGAGGTCCAGACATTGTAAACAATTCTTCCAAATCGTAATCTTTATCAACATTGGCTTGTCCAAGAAGTGTCCATGAATCATCGACACAATGATAAGAGAATAATTGATCGTATCCTTTGTAGTACATATCTTCATCATCTCCCTTACATAATCTAGTCAATTGGCCAAAATTATAATCCTTACCAAATGCTTTCTTAAAAGATACTTTCTTCTCTTTCTTCATTGCAATAATAATAATATCATGACAATAATATGAAAAATCAATTTTTATTCATTTAGAATTTATTTTTATACAGTGAAAATAATGGTATACATATATGTTCATAAAGGTGAACCAAATAAATATTATATCAGTAAAACTGATGAATTAGATATTAAAATGATAGATGAAACAGTATTGGAAATTATATCAAATTGTGTTGCTGAAGACATCAATACTATTGTCACTAGATATATTTTACTATATGGTATTCATAATGTCTACTGTAAATTTTTTATTGATCAACCAGATTCGGTAAGTGAAATAGAATTTTTTCCATGCACTCATTGTGATAAAATATTTACCACGAAAAATGGCAAATTATTTCATGAATTGAATTGGTGTATTGAAAATCCTAAAAATGGTGATGAAATTATTGATATTCATGTGATAGAAGATTCTGTTTCCGATGATACAATAAAATAAAAATGTTGCACCTGTAACCTTATGGCTTGGATAGAATTGTGTATTTGTGGCGATACTAATTAATCCTCGTTTGGTACAAAACTAAAATCGCACAAATGTTCCAATGCACTCATAATATTACCTAATGATATTCCATTAATAGACTTTAATTTAATACATAATGAAAATTGATCATCACCTTCTATTTTAAACTTTAATATTATATTATGATTTATACATTCATGCATTCATGCATCGTAAATTTATTGTCTTCTGCACGATCTCTAATAATTCTATAAATATATTCTAAATTATAGCGACAACATGTGGATAAATTTTCATGTGTGAATATGTCACTATATATTTTATTATCGCATTCGTATGTAAGTGTAATTGATAGCAATTCATCACCATCAGATATATAAGGACCAGTTTGTCTAGTTACTGTGAGCGCCATTAAGATATATTTATTTTTTCATGAATAAATATTAAAATCAATTTTTAACGTGTCATTTTGAATCTAATTTTAGGTTTTTGCAATGACGCAATTTGAGCTTTCAATGATGCGATTTGTGTTTTCAATGATGTAATATATTCACTCCTTTCTACAATTATTTCATCGTAGAATGCTGGACTATTTATTATTGGTATATTATCAATAGATTGTAAATTAATCTGTAATTCAAATTTGTCACCTTTTTTTCTGGGTTGAAAGTAATTTTTTTATTATATTTTTTGGTATTTATTGCAGTAAACTTACCATTAATTATACATTGATTAACAACTTTATAAATATGAGCTAAAGTAAACTTGCATACCATACTCGCATAAGTACACGTAAATCTACTTTCATATATTTTATTATCATGATTATAATTAATAGTTATCTCTGAAATTTGATGTGTGTCTTCATCAATTATTTTACTTATAGTGAGTGTCATTAATATAATATTTTTCGGTTCCAATAATTGTTATATAAGGTTATAAAACAGTTATAAAACAGTTATTTATTTGATTTATATTTTCTCATACTATTACAAGGATTAAAAGAATATGACATATCCTTTGATAAAGTGAGAAACAATGGTAAAAGAGGCAAGATAGAAATTATAAATGAAATTACATATGAGAATGATTGTAATAATGTTGCATTGATAGATCAAAATATTAAGGATTTGGATAGATATGTTATCGGAACTAAAGAATATAGAGCTGTAAAATGGCATGATAAATTAGATATGTTGAAGAAATTTATTGATGAGCATGATCGTAAACCAAAGGAAAAGGCTGTTGACATAACTGAAAAAATGTTGTATATTTGGTTTAACACACAAAAATCAAATTATAATAAACAAATTTTTACAATGTCGAATGTAGATTTTTATAATTCTTGGACCATATTTATAGAAAAATATAAACAATATTTTTTATATGGTCAAAGTGGGTGGTATAATATGATGGAAAAAGTTAAAAAATTTATAAATCAATATAAGAAAAAACCTAACAAACGATCATTGGATAAAGATGAAAAAACAATTGCGATATGGTTAAGTACACAATCAATTAATTACAGAAAAAAAGAATTTATAATGAAACACGATGATATATATAATGCTTGGACCGAATTTACAACAGTTAATTACAAATTATATTTTTTAACACCCGAAACAACATGGAATAATGTGTTGTGTGATGTTAGAGAATATATTATAAAACATGGCCGTAGACCCAGAACACCATCTTTAGATAAAGATGAAAAAGAAAAAGTGCTTGGTAATTGGGTATTTTCACAGAGATTAAATTATAAAGATCGTTTAGGTATGATGATAAATAATGATATATATGATATATGGACTAAATTTACAACAATCGAGTATCCGATATTATTTATTTCAAAAGAAGATTTATGGTTCGAATCATTTAAAAAAGTTAAAAAATTTACCGAAAAATATAATAAAAAACCTAATAAAAGATCATTGATAAGTTCAGAAAAAGTGCTTGGAGAATGGATATCAACACAGCAAAAATGTGTTAATGATCGGGTACGCATAATGTCAAATGATGAGATATATAACACATGGACTGAATTTTGTTTATCATTATAATAAAAAATTGATTTATTTAAGGATTTGATACATATAAATACAATATACAATGCCACCTAAAACAGCCAAGAAAGTTAAGACTATCGAAGAGACTTACCAAAAGAAAACTCCTCGTGAACACATATTGCATCGTGCAGATACTTATGTGGGTAGTATAGAACTTGAAGATTGTAAATTGTGGGTGTATGATGATAAAATAAATAAAATCGTTGAAAAAACAATTACGTATAATCCTGGTCTATACAAGATCTTTGACGAATTAGTTGTTAATACCGCAGATCATAGAACACTTCATGATACCGTAACTAAAATTGATTTTACATTTGATCGCGAAACCGACACAATCACTATAAAAAATAATGGTCCTGGAATTCCTGTTGTAATGCATAAAGAATACAATGTATATATTCCTACATTGATATTTAGCCATTTATTAACAGGATCTAATTTTGATGACGAAGATAAAAATAGAAGAGGGGGCGGTCGCAATGGCTATGGTTTAAAAACCACAAATATATTTTCAAAAAGCATGTGCGTGGAGACCGTAGATTCGGAGAACAAATTAAAATTTACACAGACATTTAGAGAAAATATGTCGATAACCGACAAGCCAAAAATCACAACTCTTAAATCCGATAATCCATTACCATATACAAAAATTACATTCACACCGGATCTAGCACGATTTGGTATGGATCGTATTACAGATGATATGTATTCTCTATTTACAAAGAGAGCATATGATTTGGCAGGAGTATGCAAAAATGTAACTGTTAGTGTGAACGAAAAAAAAATAAAGTTCTCATCATTCAAACAGTACATTGATATGTATAAATTTACTTTCATACAGGAAGGTGAAACAGATATTGAGACAGAATTTTCATCAATATTATATAGCGACGAGGAATATTGGCAAGTTGGTGTTGTATATGCTCCAGAGCAAAGTTTCAAACATGTGTCATTCGTAAATGGCATTTGTACTTATAAGGGAGGAACTCATGTTGATCATGTTACCAAAACAATTGTTGATAATATTACAGCTGCAATCCTAAAGAAACAGAAAAAGTTGACAGTAAAGCCACAAACTATTAGAGATCATTTAATTATTTTCATTAATGCATCAATTGTTCAACCAAGTTTTGGATCACAAGTCAAGGATACTTTGAATACAAAGGTAAAAGACTTTGGATCGAAATGTGAACTAACTCCAAAGTTTTTAAAGAGTATTTGTAATGCTGGAATTGTTGACCATGTGATATCCAGTGTTCAGAGAAAAGACGAACAAAAGATCACTAAGAAGGCAACAAAGACTGTCGGGGGATTAAATGATATTATTAAGTTGGAAGACGCACCTAAGGCTGGTACGGCATTAAGTGAGCAATGTACTTTAATTTTAACCGAGGGAGATTCAGCCAAAGGTCTAGCTATAGCAGGTCTATCTGTTGTAGATAAGAATCTTTTTGGTGTATTTCCATTAAAGGGAAAACTATTAAATGTTAGAGAAACGAGTCCTGCTATCCTAGCTAAGAACGAAGAAATCAATAATATTTGTAGAATCATGAACCTTAAAATAGGCGAAGTATATGAAAATCGTAAGAAGCTACGCTATGGTAAAATTATGATCATGACAGATCAGGATGTTGATGGTTTTCATATTCAGGGACTGCTTATGAACTTTATACATTACTTTTGGCCGTCGTTAATGGAAATGTCAGGATTTATTGTTGCATTCACTACTCCAGTTATTAAAGCGTCAAAGGGTAAGGAAACAATTCCATTTTATAACATGGTTGATTATAATATTTGGAAAGAGAATAATAATGGTTGGAAGATCAAATATTATAAGGGTCTTGGTACATCTAATAAAGCAGAAGCTAAAGAATACTTTTTACATCTTGATCTCTTAACCAAATTATACGAATCCGATAGAGTTGAAAATCTAACTGATACTAATAAGGAGGATAAAAAGATTTACACAGAATCAAAGAAAACCAAGAAAACTAAAACTGTTAAAAAGGATGATGACGATGACGACGATGAAGAAAACAGTGGTACTATTGATAATACTGATACTATTACCGAAAAGTATAAGCATCCTACTACCGAAGCTATCACATTGGCGTTTGAAAAAGGTAGATCCAACGATAGAAAAATTTGGGTAAAAGATAAGACAGTGCATATTGTTGATCATACTCAAGCTAAGAAAACATATAGTGATTTCATTAATAAAGAAATGAGACTATTTTCACAAGATGATTGTGATCGATCTATTGCATCTATTGATGGTCTAAAGATTGCATTACGTAAGATTCTTAAGACAATGTTGGATCGTAAGATTTTTGATGCGAACAAGGAACTTCGTGTAGCAACATTAGCAGCCAACATTGTTGCGGACACCGCATATCACCACGGTGAGATGTCTTTAGTTGGAGCTATTAAGAAGATGGCACAAGATTATGTTGGTGCAAACAATCTCAATTTATTGGTACCATCTGGACAGTATGGTACTCGTAATATGGGTGGTAAGGATGCAGCTTCAGAACGTTATATTCAAACGTATCTAGAAATTCTTACACCATTAATCTACAGACCTATCGATAATGATATTTTGGAATACAATTTTGATGACGGTGTAAAGATTGAACCAAAGTTGTACGCACCAATCATTCCCATGCTATTAGTAAATGGTACAGCAGGTATTGGTACTGGTTTTATGTCAGATGTCACAAAGTATGATGTGTTGGATGTTATCAAAATAGTTGAACAAAAGTTACAGGACAAAGTACCCAACTTTGATATTCTTCCACACTTTAAAGGATTTACTGGATCTGTATTAAGATCAAATGATCCTGGTACATTTCTAATATATGGTAAATATCAAATTGTCAATGAAACAACAATTCGTATTACCGAATTACCTATTGGTAGTAAGCATGCTAAATGGCCAGAAGATTATAAAGTATATTTAGATGCAAAAGTAAAGAGCAAAAAGATTGTGTCATTTACCGCAGACTTGGTTAGTGAGCCACCAATATTCCATGTTACAATGGAGGAATCTGTCTTAGATAAATTAAGACAGAATAAGACGATTTGGTCAACATTTAATTTGATGACAAGAATCAATACAAACAATATGAATATTTATGATAGTGAAGGTGAACTTCGTAATTTTCCAAATATCGAACATATCTTTGACGATTTTTATGACATGAGATATAAAGCATATGATAGACGTCAAGTATTCTTAACAGGAAAATATAAAAATGAAGTAAATATTCTTGAATGGGAAATGAAATTTATTAACGATGTTATAGATGGAACTATCACTGTCTTTAGAACAAAGAAAGCAGTTATTATTGAGCGATTAGTTGAACTTGGTTATCCAAAGATTAGTAAGATTGTATCAGTTAACGATGGTAATGATGAAGAAACGACCGACGGTACCTATAATTACTTAACAGATATTAAGCTATTTAACTTGACCGAAGAAAAGATTGCTGAACTACAAAAGAAATTAGATAAAAAGATGGCCGAATTAAAGGTTGTTGAAGAAACATCTATCGAAGAGCAATGGCAAATTGAGATTGATGAATTCAAGTCAGCATATAATATTTGGATCAATAAACCTGTTGAAGCAACTGATACTGGTACGTTTACAAAGAAAAAGGGTAAGAGTAAGAAACCAGTTGTCAAGAAAGTTACCAAAAAATAAATTAATTTATTCATAACCATGTTTTTATAAATTAATGAACTATCTTATTTATGGCATCAAACAACATATCCATTAAAACACTATCATTTAACACCTTGTCATAGTGCTTACCGTTCCATGGTTCAACCGTAGTAATTATTTTCTTATATAATGAACGAATCTTATCGTCATCATCTACTATCTTAAATTGTTCGGTAAAAATATCATGAACATATTTGTCATAATTTTTAAACGTATTAATAATAATCATACATTGTATATTTACATCTGTCATTTTGTTAAACGCATTAATCATCTTATGTTGCGTTGATAACAATGTTTGATATGTATATAAATCATGTTCATGAGCAATGCATTCTTGCAACAGGAGGAATACATTGCTACATGCGACCACAAGTCGATCTTCCAAACCATTGTAGAATTCTTTCACCGTCCTAATTAATGGCAAATGCTTTGAAGCAGATTCAGGTAAACTCATTAAATAATTTATATTATTAGTATTCTTCTTATGACATTTATAATATTCAACTGTTTTTGCTTTACCATAATCAATATTGTAATCATCGATACCAATGCCCAATTTTTGATCACCGCTCTTAACATATATTACAAATCCTTCATAATCTACGACTCTATTTACGTTACCACATATATTACTATATGGATACATACCGTAGAATTCTTCTTCTGTCACAATACCTTGTAACATATTACTCAAAGTTGCAATCATATCAGATACTGTATTAGTATGATTACATTTCCAAAATAATGGTTCCATAAATTCAGCATCACTAATTAGAGATCCAAGTTGAAAATGCGCTCTATAAGTTCCAACATTTTCACCAACATTAAAAGTGCAACCAAGCATTTTGAAAGAACTTTCGTCATATGATACAGCTAACTCTGTATGTACCGTGTTCCAGGCACTGCAACGTTGCTTACATACGCATTCGAATGATAGACACATAGTTCTCTCACTTAAAACTGACGTACTTTGCCAAAAAGTATCCAATCTTCTTAATAATTCGTCGGCAATATGATCTTCAAAGAATTCGGTAACTGTCATGCCCTCACCAATAAGATCTTGGATATCATCAAAACTCATGTTCAAAAGAGACATAGCAATAGATGTAAAATAATAATCGGCCATTTGCATTGATATAGTTAACGTTCCTTGACTAGATAGGCATGGTATGAAACCATATTTTGTTGCCTTTTCCATAAATACCTTACTGATTGGACAATTATTTAATCCTTGTTCCATGACATATGATAATTTTTCATCACTTTTAGGATATAATGTAATACCCAATAATGATCCATCATTTTTAAATGATATGACAGATTCCAGAGATTCACTATTGGTAAACTTTCGAATAATCATATCTTGTACATCATCATACATTCCACCACTATTTTCATTCACTGTGATACCTTCTTTAACATGAATATTTGTTACATACTCGATGCCTCTCTGCAAAAGATTCTTAATACATACATGCTTACCGTCAATATCTATAAAAATAGATCCTCTAGTAGAACGCATCCATTGTTTACTATATGATCGATTATGTTCAAGATATTTAATCATAAAACATTTCTTACGAAAAAGAGTTTGATCAAAAACATGAGGATAATTTATTAAGTATTTATTATGTCTAAAATATTCAGTCATAACAGTAGAATCTTCAAAATTATTGATATATTCACATAAATCAGGATTATAATTAATATTATCGATTACATGCTGAAGCATTCTCTTAATATTACCTACGCCTAAACTATAACCAGGTGTCCAATGATATTGGAAACACATATGGGGTTGAATGGCGTGACCGCGAATATAACTATTTGTGGACATTGATGTTATGGAATTATATTGCGCTCCCTTAGGTAGCCAATGTGTTAACGATATGTTGCCTGTTATATCAAGCTGCTCCCCCAATGTATTCTCCATACGTGCACATGTTACAATATCATACAATTTACCTCTCAAGACATTGATATTTATCTTGAACATATATTTACATTCATCTGGGTAAATTGTTGCAGCAGAATTATGATAATTCATTAACGTATCTACTATGACAATCTTATTACAATTACATTTAATAATATTCATAATGGTAGAATCTACATCTGCACGTAAATTCTTATCTTTATAATTCCTATATAATATTTTATATTGTGCACCATCGGGTTTCTCAGTGAAAGGTTCCGCCATTTTATCCATGTTAAGTTGTGACACATTACACATTATTAGGTCGCGTTCAATATTGATTATCATATTTGGCTTGACATCTTTACTTAATAAAAATTTATTGATTAATTTGGATAATGACGATTTACCAGTACCGGATTGACCACATAATTTAATTAGGCAACCTGTAATATTACGATTTATGGTAAATGATTTGTAGGAAAAGGGAACTTGCATACATTCTCTGAAATTCTCTCTATTATCCATAATCATTTTGATATCTTCATTATATTTTGATATCTTTCCAGTACTATCGCCATAACATAACCAATACAAATTTTCCTTAACAACACTATCTTCAAATGTCAATAATTCCATTTTATATTTCGTGTCATTACAAGTATAATCTTTGCAATGATAACCACACATATGAACGGCAATAGTTCTACACATTATTTCCCATTCGAACTTGGTAAATAGTGATTCTAGATTTGAGGTCCAAAGTTGCATCATTATTCCAGAACCACATTCGCCATGGAATGCAAAAGATGTCATGCCACCTTTTGTCTTCTTAATATGTTGACAACATGATATCTTTCCAACATCGTGAAATAGGGCACAGATTGCTAATTGAGATCTATACCGAATTGGCAAAGTTAATGGCATTATCTCAATACACTTTAACATGGCACATATAGAGTGAGTTAGTAACGATTCTTCATGATATTTACATTTGAAATCATCCTTATTATGATAATTTTCCTTACCTATTTCGATAAGTAATTCACCGAATGTAATCGTTTCAATTGATTGTATTCCGTCCACAATATGTAGATAATTTCCCGATAATTTCAAGAATTTACAAACATATTTTAACACATTAGTGTCATGATGTAAGATCGTAATATGATCTTGAATTTGTAGTAAATAGTCACTTAATACGAAAGTATCATCGTATAGAGATTTAGCAAAGTTTAGTGATATAGCATCCATTACTAAACTAATAATATTAGGCATATTGTTATAAAATCAATTTTTTATGGGAAAAGATTGATTTATTAAATAATTTCATCATAATTAAATATTAATCAATGTACTCTTTTATAGCCCATGATAGATCACAAAAAGAATTTACTATAGAGCCACATCTTGTTATAGAACGTATTGATATATCATCATTAATGCATGGGGATACATTTGATATTATAAATAACAAATGTGTCATAGTATCTAGTTTGAATACTGATGGAATATGTGGTATTCTTAAAATGGATAAAAAAATAGCTAAACAGAAAAATAAAACACTTTATAAATGTATTCCTGATAACAATCTTTTACCCATTGTATTAATACCTATTAAAGATGAAAATAACTTTAATAAACACATGGTGAACAGATATGTATTATTCAAATATATAAATAATGATTTGGGTCAGCTTACAGCTACCATTGGTCCAGTTAATAACATAGAAAATTTTAATAATTATCAATTAAATTGTAAAAAATTAAAAATTTCTAATAAAAAATTTACAGCAAAAATTCTTAAAATAAATCACGAAATCGGAAATCATACTATTGATAATGCTATAACGATTGATTCGTCTACTACTCAAGATTATGATGATGCAATCTCATATAATAATAATTGTATTAGTATACATATTTCAAACGTGCCATTATATATGGAAAAATATAACTTGTGGTCTGATATTAACAGAGTATCCACTATTTATTTACCAAATGAAAAGCATTCAATGTTACCGAACATGTTAACAGATAGCACATTGAGTTTAAGGGAAAATTTAATTAGAGAAGTATTTTCTATGAATATTAATTTTAATGGAAATATTATTAGTGAAATTAATTTTTCCAAAGATATTATTAAAATAAAGAAAAATCATGTATACGAATCCCGAGTTCTGTTAAATAATCCTATATATATCTCTATCATGGATAAAATACCAATATTGATAGAACAATATCCATATTGTAGAGTGCACGATAGTTATTCTCTCATTGAATATTTAATGATTTTCATGAATGCTCACAGTGCTCTAAAATTAAAATCTTTCAACGTGGGAATATATAGATCATTAACTTTGGAATCCAACGTAGAATCTTATATTGATGATCCAATATTGCGTAAGTTTGTTTCATATTGGCGTAATAGTAAAAGTGAATATACTATTGCGTCAAATCACGAACATCAATTATTGCATTTATCGGATTATGTTCATATCACGTCCCCAATTAGACGTTTAGTAGATATTGTAAACATGATGATGTTACAACATGTTACTGGAATACATACGTTTTCTTCGAATGCAATACAATTTTATGATCACCATACTAATAATTTAACATATATTAATGACACGGTGAAAAGTATTAAAAGAGTTCAAAATAATTGCGAAATATTAAAGCAGTACTATGATGCAAACGATGATCTAGATAGCATGCATGATATAACGTTTCATAATTATGATGCTTTTGTTATTGAAGTTAAATTAAATAACGAATATGTTATTTTACTAAATAATTCAAAATATATTGGAAAATTATTTACTGAAAAAAAATTAATTCTCTATGATAAAATAAAAGTTCAAATCTTTATTTTTACTGACAAAAGTACTATATCACAAAAGATACAAATTACGTTAAGTAACGTATAATGATTGATTTGTTACCACAAACTTTTCAATCAATGATCCAATAGTACTTAATTTATGTTCCAATTCTACATCGTGTATTTTGATTGCTACATTTGTCATTTCCAATCCTATATTGATAATTTTCATTGCTGCTTTAGAAAAGTCACCAAGAGATAATCCATATTCACATTTTATTTTATGTAAAAATTGTATAGCTTCATCACTAGTTGTAACATCTAACCATTCTTCAATACAGAGCATATTATAATTGATTTCTCCATCGAAAGCAACAATTTGCCTTTCTAATGCTTGATTGGTTACCGAAATATGCAATGCATCCAACGTTCGTAAGGTATCTGTCAACTTAAAATTTAATCTATCTGGTATCGTGAATTTATCGTCTAACAATCTAGTATTATTATATACACTGAATAACATAATTAAGTCAACTGTACTCAAATCCTTAAAGTTATCGCACATTACCAATAATTTACTCATAACAATATTGGGTACTTCTTGTATTAATAGAGCAATATCTCCCAACATAGTTAACTTTGAATCTTCAATAAATCCATATTCAATTAACATATCAACATAATTTGCAATTTGATCTGAGAATGTATTTTTTTGCAAATTAATATTTTCCTCTAATAAGGAAATTTCTTCATCAAACTTTTTATTTTTATCTTGATATTTTAAACAATTATCGAGATCCACAATATTATCTTTTTTCTTTTGCAATTGTTTTACCATTTTATTTCTTTTATTTTGAGATACAGAAGCCATTAATTTAATGTATTCATTGTATTCTGTCATAACGTTATCATCGTACTTTGTTGGCTTTATTAGAGAACCATGTTCCAAAGTCAATCGATTTATATCATCGCACATCCTGGTAATATTTGATTGTATAGCAACAGTTGCAAAACTATTACCAGATAACGATGTCAATTCATCAATATTAGTGGTTGATTTACTATTATTTAACATAATGGAATCAAAGGACATATGGTACTTTGAACATAATGTTTGTGGTTTACCGTTCATTAATAAATTGTATTCATGATTTTCTGGCATTTCAAATAAATTATTCATATGTATAACATGACCAACAATATCATGACCTCGTCTACCTGCCCTCCCCGCCATTTGTAAATATTCAGATGAATATAATTGTCTATCTCCTGATCCATCAAATTTTGATAATGACGTTAATACCGTAGTCTTGACAGGCATATTAAGTCCGACTGCGAATGTTTCACTACATAACAATACTTTTAATAATCCTTCGCTCAATAAAATCTCAACCATTTCTCTCAAAATTGGTAAGATACCAGCATGATGAATAGCAATACCCTTTTTCAACAATGTTATCATACTTTGATATTCTGGTAACATTAAAAACTCTTTATAATTTGCTATTCCATTTCTCAAAATTGATTCGCATTTCTTTTCAATGGTAAATGATGTCGTCGAGTCGTCTTCATACATATTTTGTTCAATCATGAATGCATACTTTTCAATATTTTTTCTTGAAAGAATAAAAAAGATAGCTGGTAACATATTTTCCTCTTTTAATTTATTAATAAGAGTATTAATAGCGAACGATTGATTAACATGAATTTTGCTTTTATAAATATGACTTTTAATATCTTTTATGATTTTTACATTATTAAGATTAAAAGAAAAATCATCATTTTTCAAAAGTAAGAATTTATCAAGATTATTGTGATATTTTTCATAATCAGATTTATGTTTTTCTTTCATATATGCTAATTCTCCTTTACCAATACACATATAACCATAATGAGTTAATGGAACAATACGATGATTAGTTGATGCGAGATAGACGTCTTTCTCCCTATTATCCTTATACCTATCCTCTATCCATTTAGCAAATGTTTCCGGATTATTAATTGATGCACTTAACATTACTAAAGCTATGGTTGATGGTAGAAACATTAATGTCTCTTCCCATACTACACCTCTATGTTTGTCTGAAAAATAATGCACTTCGTCAAAAATAACACATCCTAAATCGTTTTCTATATCGATAGTAAACTTTGATGTTACCGTGTCAGAACTATCAAACTTTTCACGTTTTAACCTATTTCTTAATATTTCAGTAGTCATGATTAAAACATCAGCTGTTGGGTTATCAGTAATATCACCGGTTAAAATACCAAACGAAATATCTGGAAACTTTTTCTTCAAGTCGCAAAACTTTTGATTAGATAATGCTTTAATCGGTGATGTATAGATTACTTTTTTCCCTAGAGATACATAATGTAATATTGCGTACTCTGCACACACAGTTTTTCCAGATCCGGTATGAGCTGTTACTAAAATATGATTTCCGCTGTATATAGCTTGTATAGAATACTTTTGGAAATCGGATAAGGGGAAAGGGAATAATGAGAACTCTTTAGATAAAGAGGTATCAGAATACGGTTCAGTACATATAATTACCATTACAATATTAATCATATATACTTATTATGTTAAACAATCAATTTTTAAAAATTGAAATATAATCAATTGTTAAAATTAATATAATATCTATTAACATTATGGCATCGTTATGCAATTTACAAAAATTATTTGAATACTTTTGCAAGGTTGGAGACATAGATTTAGGTAAAAAATTATATGATTTGAATGACTTTGGATTAAAAAACACACTTATGTTTTTTAATTTCTTGTATAAATGGTCATATAGAAATGTGCAAATGGATATTAACATTGGGAGATGCATGCATGAAAATACAATCAAAATATTCAGATAATACATATAGATGTATATGTTGTGATGGACATATAGATATGTTATTATGGTTACAAAATGATATGAAACAAAATAAATATATAATGTCGCATTTGAGTGTTGAAGTAATAAAAGATTGTCACATGTTAGCATCTGGAAACGGTCACATTAATATTTGCGAATGGTTAATTGATAAATATGACTATGTATCGGATTCAACATTAATTATACAATGTTTTTTAATATCTTGTAAAAGTGGTCATTTTTAAGATGTGTAAATGGTTGCATGATACTCTTGAATTAGATGACGTTAAACAAAATAGGATACAATGTTGTATAAATGGTCATCTTGAAATATATAAATGGTTATGTGAAGAATATCCGTGGCATCGCACTAGTTCGGAATTATTAGGAAATAGACTTTGGTCAAAAGAAAATTACGAATTTAGCGAAACATGTATAAATGGTCATCTTGAAATGTGTAAATATTTATATTCTATTAATCCAAATGTTATAAATATTAATAAAATGGACATTATTGGAGTAAAGCCAATTAAAAAATGTTTTACAGACATGGAATATATATTTTATCAAACATGTGAAAATGGACATTATGATGTTATCGAATGGTTATTATCTATTATAGCAATTGATATTTCCATATATAAAAATAGTATGTTGAGAGCAAGTTGTAGAAATGGACATTTGAAACTTAGTAAATTATTATACTCTATCAAGTCAATTGTTATCACGTCAACATTATTCAATAAATGTATTATTAATGGTCATATAGAAATGTGTTTTATGGAGCCACAGATTTCAATCAAGACATTGGTAGTTGGAATACTGAAAAAGTTACAACTATTGATGAATTGATATTGGTGTTCGTACATTTTTGACTACTTATTCCAATAATGAGTCACTAGAAATAGGAACGAGTAATACAACGTACAAATTAATGAACAAATGTCATAAAAAGCTAGATAATTTACAATGTAGTCATGATAATAAAAACATTTCTAATGTATGTTACGATAAAGCCCGACTAAAATGTCAACAAAAACTTCGTCATAAGATTGACGATATGCATAATAAAACGGCCTCATATTTAGTTAAAAATTATAAAGAAATTATTATTGGGAAGGTAAGTACCAAACAAATGGTTTCTAATATTACGAGCAACTTATATAAACCAACTAAACGTAGACTATTAACTTTATCCCATTATAGATTTCGTATGAAACTAAAGTCTATGGCTGCGAAATATAATGCCAATATTGTTGAAGTGTCAGAATATTTGACTAGTAAAACGTGTTGTGTTTGTGGAAATATTAATGATAATTTAGGTGCATCTAAAACATATAACTGTGATAGATGTAAAATTATTATTGACAGAGACATAAATTCGGCCATTAATATTTACGAAAATAAAGTACTATCAAGATAGAGTATTTTATTAAGGACTCTTTTTCCCGTTCGAGTTCTTTAGAACATCGTGTTATAAAAAAATTGACAGTTTTCAAAACTATCAAGAACTATCAACATGTTCGTAACGGCACTCGCAGCAGTAGGATATAAAAAGGTGGTGACAACATTATAATCTGGATTACTTTGTTCAATAATATATTCTCCAACATGGAATTTACCCGGGTTTTGCATGTGTCTGTTATATACTTTATAATAAATAACATAAGATTTGTCATTTGTAACAATATGTGTAATATCATTAACATTTAATGTTGTTCTACATGATTTATAATTATCATTATTTGGTACATCATAATTAAACATCAGAGTTATAAATTAAATATGATTTTGATATCTTGGAAATGCAATAACATCACGAATGGATTTAATGCCAGTGACATAACGAATTAAACGCTCAAAGCCCATACCCATCCCCTGAGATGGTAAATATCCATCATATCGCAAATCCACATACCATTGTAGATCAGAAACATTCATACCCTTTTTAACCATATTTGCTATCAATTTTTCTGGATCATCTTCTCTACATGATCCGCCGCATAATTCACCAATATTAGGTACCAAGAGATCACATGCTTGACATGTTATTTGATCAGGATTACATCCTTCATCCATTTTCATATAGAATGATTTTAGATCTCTTGGATAGTGAGTAATAAATGTTGGTTTCTTAAATACTTGTTCACAAATGTAACGTTCATGATCAGAATTTAAATCCATTCCCCATACAATCTCTTTAATTTCGAATTCGACGGTTGCTATTTTTAATAGTTCGATAACTTCCGTATATGTTACACGAGCAAATCGATCACCTCCTATTTTACCAAGTCTTTCAATTAAACCAGGTTCGATAACTTTTTCTAAATATGTTAAATCATCAAGATTAGTAGACATAATTGACTTGATGACAAATTGTAACATGTCTTCTTGTAGATCCATTAATATGTGAAATCGTTTTTCCAAATCAGGATCAACACATACAAATTCTGGTTCTATCATCCAAAATTCTGATAAGTGTCGACTAGTATTTGAGTTTTCTGCACGAAATGTTGGTCCAAATGTAAAAACTTTAGGTAATGATTTACATAATGCTTCGGCTTCCAATTGTCCAGATACTGTCAAGTTGGCTTTAACACCAAAAAAATCAGTACTATAGTCAACATTTCCATCTTTCAATGGCACATTTTTTAAATCCATTGTTGTAACTTGATATGTTTCACCAGCACCTTCACAATCTGACTTTGATAAGATTGGTGTATCAACTTGAACAAATCCATTCTCATCTGCAAAAAATTTATATAATGATAACTTTAGAGCACTACGAATACGAAAGATAGCTTGCAATGTCTTATCATTAAAACGTTCAAAAGTGTCTGATCTAATATTAATTAATCGTTCATCCATTAACACAGGTCCCATTCTCTTACACATTGCACTACCATACAAATAGTGTTCGGGTTCTCTGATGTCACATACCACTTTACATGTTTCCAACTTTAGTTCAACAGTTTGTCCTTTTGATGGACTATCTATGACTTCACCACTAATAATAATAGATGCACCAACCGCAGCATTAGTGACAAATTCCATTATCGAATCTTCACCTTCGCCTTCATCTGTAAATGTATGGATAAATTGTAGACCAGTAGATTCACTACCATCGCAAATTGCACCAAACATAAATTTCTTTTGTACTTTAAAACGAATAAGTTTTCCAACTACAATAACCTTTGCTCCCATACCATATTGTAAAATTTGTTTAACATTCATGTGTGAATTCATTAATAACTATTATTAATAATTGTATAAATCAATAAATCAATTTTTTAACTTTCTTTTATGAACTTTTTCACAGTTCGAAAATCTTCTGGATCAAAAACTCGATCAATAATATAGCTCAATGGATCGTTACTATAATATCCACTACCATATATCATAAAACCAGTTGCACTATTATTTGTGACATGTATTTTAAACGAATCTTCACGTATACCAATTCGTTCAATATTACGTACATTTATTAGTCTAGTCGACAGCTTTAAGAACTTACTCATTACAAAATATTAATAATATTTCACAATAAGTTAATATATCAACTTTTTTAATAATCATATATTGTACTATGAAAATTTGTATCATACTTTTTATTAACGATAAAAATATGGCAATGCAACAAATTAAACATCTTATATTAAATGGTATCAAGTCATCTTATGTTTTTATTATCAAAGATAATACTTATGAATCATTATTTAATGATTACGGCTTAACATTTATTGAAGACAATTATACATATTTATCAAATTGTTATCAAGATGCATATGACACAATAAGGGTAGAAGATTATGAAAAAGTTATAGAAATTAATTATGATTTTATTATTGATTATCGATATATCTTACAATGCATACAAAATGATAATCCTAATATTGGATCAAAAACATTTATACATTGCAACATGAATAATGAATTAAAAATGTCACAAGATATTGGTGATAACACTATTGTTTTCTGTAGATGTTTTAACAATGAGTTTCTAAATAAAATAGATTATCATATGTATAAATTCAATAAAAATAACAATGTTTTTTCATTAAGTCAAATGACATGCGTACCAATTCAAAATACAAAATATATAGTGACTCAATACGTATTCAAAGTAAATGATGTCACAGATAACATAATTCAATCTGATTTTACATCAAAAGTAAAACTTAATGAAATAACTGAAATATTAAATTCTGATATTGACATATATTTTAATCAAAAAAATATTTGGAATGTAAAAGTTTCTAAAGAAATATTATTTTTTAAGAAAAAAATTAAAAAAAAATATAATTTGACAGATTTTCAAGAAAATAATAAATTTTGTCTTTTCTTTGGAATGTACAATGAACTAGATATTACAGCATTAAAAGAGTTCAAAGGTAAAAAGTATGTTTTATGGGCTGGTTCGGATATTGATAGACGATTGCCCAATGTTAACAACATAATACATCGTATGCCATCCAATGTCCAACATTTTGCTATATCTGAATCTGTGAGTAAACGCTTACCTTTTGAACATACCGTAATTAACTTTTCTCTAGTAAATATGCCATTATATAAAAGCATTGTGACAAGTGATAATAGAGTAAAACGAATATATGTATATGATGGTAATCAAAATGAAACAGTGTATAATTGTACTTTATGTAGATCTATAGCACACACATTAAAAGATAAGTATGAATTTATATTTAGATCTGATATATCTTTTAATGAAACGGATATGATTGCATTTTATCAATCTTGTTTCCTAGGTATAAGATTGTGTATGAATGATGGTAATGCGAACACAGTTTTAGAAATGGGTCTTTTAGGATTACCTGTATTACATAATAGTTCAATACCTAATGCTGTTCCCTGGATAAATGACATGGATTATATTTGTGAAAAAATCGATTATATTTTTAATAATTTTCATGATAAAAAAGAAATAATTAAAAAATCTGTAATAAAATATATTAATAATGATGTTAGGACTGCGATGACTATTTTTGTACCAATGTACGGTAGACATGATGTTACATTAAAAAATTTACATTTATTAACTTTTCAAAATTATTCCGATACACATATTATTGTCATATATTCAAATGATGAAGATGAAAAATTTTGCAAAACATTATCTCATTATAAAAATATTTATCCTATTAGGGTAGAAAATAAACCATTGTCAAAGAAATATCAATTTGGTGCAGAGTTTGGAAAAATATTTTATCCACATGGTATAATTATTAATGGTTCTGATGATTTCTTATCATTAAACTTTGCATCTGTTATTTACGATAAATTTAAATCTGATGAGGGATCATATTTTGGTTCCAATTTTTGGTACGTAGGTGATGTTGATGCAATGCTCTTATATAAATTTACATACAATGATTCAATGAGAGTGGTAGGATGTGGTCGCTCATTCAAATATACATTGTTAAATACATTAAATTGGCAAGTCTTTCCTCTAAACAGAAATTCGGGTATCGATGGTGCATCTAAAGATATGATAATGGATGATTCTGTTCCAATATCATATAATGATCCCAATTGTTTTACATTTTCATTTAAGGAACCAGATACCAATATGATAACTCCCATGGCGAATTTATTAAAGTCAAATCATTCAACCTACGAAATTATTGCACAATCACATTTATGCCAAATATTATATGCAAATACTTTATTAGAATTACAAAATGCTTTTAAATTAAAACCAAGTTTATCAGAAATGAATAAATTTCTATTTATAACATTGGTAGACGATAATTTAAAACAAACTAATCCTATTATGTTAAATTCATACTATATGAAATCTGTATTGAGCACTAATTTTGATATCATAGATTTACGAGATTTAGAATATAGAAAAAGTTTTGATTATGAATTAATTTTTATTGATGGTATAGCATTGAATACTAGAACAACAAAATTAGATAGATTAAAACTATTCAAATACTTGTCAAAAATTAAACACATTAAAAAGGTATTATTAAGTCATGATATACATGATTATTCATATGATTTTGATAACTCTTGTCAACCCTCTTATGTTGGTGTTCCATTGAAACCAATTTATGAAAACAATATGTTGAAAGACAATTTTTTACAATTTCTTAAAGGAAATAATATTGAATATATAATTGGAATATGCGATTGTCCAGAATTTGATAATATGGTTAAATATTATTCATCGCAAATTAAACAATTTTATTTAATGACACATCATATACCAGAAAATATATTTCGTTATAAACGTCTTGATAAAGAATATGATATTTTGATGTACGGTTGGTCTAATGAAATTGTATATCCTTTTCGTAATAGATTGAAAGAAATAATTACAAAATTACCATATCGTATTAAAATTATTCCTAGATCATCAAATATAAATAAAATGCCTGTAGAACACGAATTAGCCGATTTAATAAATAAAAGTTGGATTGTTATAACATGTATTTCTAATTTTTCATATTTAGTGCGAAAGTACTTTGAGATTGGTGCATGTGGTGCCATACCATGTGGCAATATTAATAAACAAGGTCGTGAAATATTTGATAATAACATAATTTCTATAACCGAATACATGTCTGATCATGAAATATCTCGTATTATCACATATTATCTCAATAATAAATCCATATTAATGAAAATGTCAAATTGTAATAAATTATTAACAATGAAATATAATTATAACACATTTATGAAAAATTTATTAGAAATCAAAGATAATATTATTTTCAACAATGATACAAATTTATCTTTTGAAAAACAAAAAGAAAAGTACGAACCATATAATGACAATATAATACATGTTTGTTCAGATACGATGATATTGAGGGACTGGGTAACAAATCAATTAAGTAACATTACGGCTGATAACATCTTAACTGTTACTGTTTTACAAGATAAAAGTACGCCTGGTATTAAAACTATTGTACCATTAGATATCGCAGAATATATTTTATCTTTTGATATTTCTACAAATTTGAGTATTAAAGTATTTGTATTTGGTAAAACACAAATTAGTGTTATGGAACAATCGCACGAAAATATATTCAGTGTACATATTAACATTTTGGTCAAAGGAATGTATAATATAATGATACTATGTACCAATCCAACTATTGGATCATCATATACATTAAGTTTTCCAAAAATAGAAAAAGTTTCTAAAGAATCATTAAATTATAAATTAATTCCAAGTTTAAAAAGTGAAATATTTTCCAATGTTTTCATAGGATCCATGTCTATCGCTGGTGAAGTAGAGAAACTTGCCAATACGTTCAATATGCAAATTGTCAGCAAAGATGATATATTGAAGAAACAGTATAATGCTATTAAAAAACATCAATCTTATAAAATGTTAATATTATTGGGTTTGTATTCACCACATCATTGGACTAAATATAAATCATTATTTGATTTATTTGATAAAGTAATAGTTGTATTTACGGGAACAGATATTTTACAACTTAATAATGAAAAAGTTAATAAATTGTTAAAGTATGAAATTATAAGTTATCTCAAATCGTCTAAAGTAACTTGTGGTGCGTTGAATCATAGAAATATGAATGAAATATATTCATTACATAAATTAAAAACAACTATATTTTCCATACCATTAAAAACAAATATGATGATACCAAATTATATTGAATGTTCTAATAAAGTGGCATGCTACATGGGCAATAATCTAGAATGGTATTGTTTTGACCTTATTGTCAAAGTTGCAACAGTAATGCCAAGTCATAAGTTTTATATTTATAAATATGGTGGATTTAATAGTGACTTTATTAAGGCTAATGCAAGAGAAAATATTATTTATAATACACAATCTATAGAAAATATAGAAGAATTTATGAGTAGTAAAAAATGTAATTTGAGACTTACGATTCATGATGGTGAACCTATGACAGGTATTGAAAGTATAATTATGAAAAAACCGTTTATATTTAATCATGACATGAAATATGCAATAAAAGTAAGTTTAGATGTGGATGAAATATGTAACGCTATTAATAATTTACCACCTTTTGACGAAAGTGTATGTAGAGAAGCGTTTGAGTATTATTATAATAGAAATTCTTCTAAAACATTTGAAAGAAATGTAAAATGTTATTATCCTATTTATACTGAAAAAATAAATTTAGTTTCTAAACACGATTATCATGTATTAAGTAGTGATTGTGATGCTTTACTCAATATGGATATTGTAAAAGTTAGGAAAGGTAAGAAATATCGTGTATTATTTAATGGTTATAGCGATGGGTATGTTAAATTAAATGTATTAAATGCAAATATAATTAATAATACATATAATAATATAGAAATATATGAAACGTGTACTTTTATAGATTTTATTGCTATGAAGGAACATTGTGTAGTACAATTTATAGTGAAAACAAATGTGAAATGTAATGTGTATATTAGAAAGTTACAGATTTTGTGTTAAATAAATTACTCAAACGATCCGTAGTCCATTTCGGACATATAGTCGTGCATATTTTTGGTGCGCATACGAGTATTACAACCTTGACAAATTGGTCGCATGTTACTTATGGTCAATTTGCCACCCTCGGCTTCGGATTTGACATGACCACAGTGAAAGGATCGCATGCGTATTTCTGCTATTTTGCAGCATGTGCATTTGCTTATGGCAATAGTATCACCAATATATTTATCCCACACTCTTTCTTTTACTGCAGCGGGTATTGTTGCTTTTTTATATATTTTTTCTTTGACAACTTTTGCACATCTAGTTGTTTTTGTTGCTCGTGAATGTTCAGCTTTTGGTACTAATGTAGCTATGACAGGTTCTATACAGACAGCAACAGGCACATTAACTGCATTTGCCCATTCTTCGAACATTTCATAACTAGGTAACTCTTCATCCATGTCCATTGGACCAGAGCTACTTGTGTTACATGTGGACATTATATGATGGTAATTAATAAAGAAGAATTTCTAATGACATTTGATATAATTATTAAATTCAATTTTTTATTAAAATATGAATTCACTTAAACAATTACCAATATTACTATTAATGAATAAAGTGTACATCAACAAGAAATATTACTATAATGCTTTAGACATTATCAAGAATGCTAAAATATACTGCAAAGGAATACGTAATGGTAGAGAGATGATGAAAACATTTAAAATAGAACATCCAGATTATATTTATGCTCGTTGTAAAGATGATATATGGTCAGAATCAAATGGCAAAAGTATCAAGCTAGACAAAATTATGATTAGACGACAGTATATTTTAGATAATGATGAATTAAATAACGAGATCAATAGCGAGAAAGAAGTGTTACCTCCTTTGCCAGATTTAATTGTGTTGGAGGATAAAGAAAAGTTTTGCGATGATGATGGTAATGTGCTAGAGATTGAAACTAGAGGTGTTAGAGAGTGTGACAAAATATTTTTCAATCTTAAGGATATTATACAAAGATTTGATATTAAAAAATTACAAGATACTATACTTAGAAAAGATTCAAAATATGAAAAGAAACATTATACACAATTTGAACAGATAATCCCGGGTAATAACAAAGAGAAAAACTACTATCTAACATATGAAGGTATATTAAAAGTTCTGTTCTCAAGTAGATCAGGAAATGTGTCTAAATTTATTAAATGGGCAACTAAAACTCTATTCACCATCCAACTTGGCACAGTTAATGAAAAGAAAAAGTTAGCAGCAGATATACTTGGTGTACCAATCAAAGAATTTAATCAATCATTGAAAGCAAACACTGGATCTATAGCATCAATTTATTTTATTACTTTGGGTACAGGCAAATCATTACGTAAATCTATGAACCTAGATTCATCAATCTTGGATGATGATGTAATTTCTATTTACGGTTACACTAAGGACTTACAGAGACGATTGAAAGAACATCAGATTCATTATAAATATATCAAAGGTTCAAATCTTATGTTAAAATACTATTCATATATTGACAAAACATATCTATCAAAAGCAGAAAAAGACATCAAGGATCATTTTATTAGTACTGAATCACATCTTGAATATGGTAGTGAAAAAGAAATGGTTTGTACTGATAAAAATACTTTAAAATATTTACAATCTTATTATAACACAGTTGGTAAAAGTTATGAAGGTGATAAAACTGAAATTATTGCACAAATTACAGCTATGGATCTTAAACATAAATACGAAATAGATATGTTAAATAATAAAATAGAATTAATGGCAGAGACACATAGCAAAGAAGTTGCATTAATGACCGTGGAAAATTTAAAATTAAAGCTTCAATTAGTATCATAATATAACATAATATGAGGCATCATAACAGGTATGATTGTAACAGGCCACATTATTGACGTCACCATATTATAAACCATATATTTTGTTGCACCATATATTAAAGCTTCTTGTTTTGAATAAAGTGGTGTAGCTTGTCCAAAAAATGGTTCGTGATATAAACGTGGATCATATTTATATATATTTAATATTCTGTCCGCATCTACAACTGTTGTAAATGTAAACATTCCAATTGTCATGACTGGATACATAACATCATAAAACTTTTCAAATAAACGTGTATTTTTAGGCATTAAATATAATAAATTAAATTGTCTTCATATATAATAAATCAATTTTTTTCCAAATATTTAATACATTTGAATTGACAGATTTTCTCTTTAGGACATTGTTTACATAAATTTGCTATATTTTTACATAAATCACTTTCATAATTATCTAGAGTTGTTTTACAGACATCCAATTCCTTAGCCATGATGTAATCGTTATAACAATATTTAACTTCTAATTTATAATCAATTGCATCAATAGCTTTATTATCTTTATCACGATACATTGATGTCCATAATGTGAAATCCAAATTCATTAACAATATTTATCAAGTATCATCCTGTTATATATTATTCAATTTTTTTAAAAAATTAAATTATCTAATGTTTTTGACCATAGTATAAAGTTATTAATGACAGAACAAACATACTTTACGCATTTTAACGGCGATAGACCATATATGGTAAAGGTGAATGGTAATCATGCCACAGTATTTATGCAAGATAGAGAATATCATGATGATGATATGAAGAATGCTTGGCAATATTCTCTTATTATCATGGATGGCGATTGCGAACGTATTTTTATTGGTAAAAGTCCGGAAACAAAAATGACAACATTTTCTGGTGGCCGTAATAGTATTTTTGACGGTAACACTATTTTGTTGCATGTCAGTGAAAATACTTATGTTCATGTCGGTAAGAAAGTAATGCAATTTGATACAGATGATGATACTATTAATGAATTTTATTCTGCAATGGGAAATGCTAACTGTCCTTACCCAATGGATATATTGAAAAAAGTAATTTCGACAATATGGATTTAGATTATATTGATGAAATGAATAAAGAATTGCATCCGTTTTACACAAAGTTTGATCACCATGTTAAGCCATTAATGACAGTTGAACAATTTAGAACATTACAAAATACTTTCTTGGAAGATATACCATTAAATGTTATTCAACAACTTGGAAAAATGTATTGTGAATATTATTGAGGAATTGCGCGGCGTCACAGTTTATAAAAAAATTAAAAACTAATAAAAAGTCTTACTGGAAGATCTATATAACAACAATTATTATTCATGGTAACATATTGTGCATTATCGTATAAAAAATTAGGAATATCATTTTGTAAAACATGGTATTTAACATTATATATAATTCCTTTATTATCATTGATGTGATGATTACCATTAACATGATAACATTTATCATACATAACATTTTCTTTATATGATATTTCATCAGTGCCATTTTTACATTTCAAGTGTAAAATAGCATTAACAAAATATTCACTATTTGCATCAATATATGTTACCATGTATTGTGTTAAATCTAATTTACTAATTTGTGTCATGTTACGTAATGATATTCTCTCACCTTTAGCATCAGATTCTTTAATATAACGATTGATCTGCTGTTGTTTATCATTAATGGTCTGTTTTAATGTATATATTTCATCGTCATTAGTTAATTTACGTAATGTAGCTCTATCATTTTTAATACCAATGTCTTCAATATAATTAATGTCAGATTGTTCAAGATCTATGATATCATATTTTAAATTTACTATGGCACTTTCGATATTATGATGCATTAATTTTATATACGATATATTGTTTAACCAATTATTTCGATTGTCGTAAATTATATATAATATTGTCTAATTTTTCAATAGTTTGAGTTGCATCTTGTTCCCTCATCATTAATGTATTAATTTGATCAAGAGATTTTTGATGTTCATGAAATAGTTTATTGTATTCATGCACACTAACTGAATCATTGCGTAAATTATCAATAATTTGTTTGTATCGTTTATTTACTAATATTAATTCTTCTCTTGTAAGATCCATTTAATAATGTATATAATATAATTTTTATATATTGTAACGAAAAAAATGATTAATTAGAAAAGAATCTAATTGGTGCGCATTCGGTATTTAAACCATATGGAGTACTATATACGCAATTTACTAATAATGGTAAATTGTAATCGCTTTCAACAGTCATTTTCATACTATCAATTCGCGACATATTGACAGTTTGTCTACAATTATTGAACATATCTTTATTGAACATAATATATAATACATCCGGTGAAATATTTAATGATAAATTATCATCTATTAATTCTTGAACTGTTTTATTTAATACAAGTGTGCCATTAATCTTTAGAGAAACAGATTTAATTTTCTTAATATCGATATTTGTATCACCTTCACAATTTCTAATATCATAATGCATAAATCGTTGATATCCAGAGGGAATGTTATATTTTTTATCGTCTTCAAAACCACTTTGATAATTATCCTTGCCATTAAATTCTTCAATTTCATATATATTTGCCATCACAGAAAAATCATCTCCATAATATGATCGACTTTGAATAATATTAATTTGTATATGAAATGGGAAAAAATTATAAAATCCTAGCAACATTTTATCATGAATTAATCCAAAATCCAATTCTGTGTTTTTAGTTTTTTTATTCCATACACATTTAACATTAAAAAAATCTTTGAGAACAAGTATATCAGCATCTGTACCATATTGTACAATAATTGAATCACCACAATATTGCATTAATCTTGCACCACTAATTAATTTATTTAATGGCAAGTTATCAACATTAGGAATATGTAATGTTAAATTATTAAAACAACGACGATTTTGATGTTTGGATCATTACCTATATTACGTGATGCTAAAACAGTTCGATCACATGCTAAGACGGTAAAACGATCGTTTAAATTATCAAACATTTGTGGAAATGCGTCAACAGTTTTATCTTGTGTACCTAACAATTCTGTATGTAATGTATCAATAGTATCATTGTCCATTAATGTTATTAATCAAAGTATTAGTTAAATAGTTTTTTATCGTTTTCGTCACCAAATTCAATAATATCATATAAATAATCTTTATAAATATCTTTCCAAAATAATTTAAATGGATTGATATGTGTAAACTTATTTTTGACAGATGGATCTATAACATTTAGCCACATGCAACAATTAGTACAAACATGTGCACTTTGAATTGTGTCAATCGTTGTAAATCCAACATGTTCACTAAAACAACTGCATATTGATGTGCTACAACTTGTTCCAGATCGCACATCGAGTTCTCTGCAATGAAAATCATCCAATGTTTTAAATTTACTGTAACAATTAAATATTCTTTCAATTGCATCTTTATCAGTTGTTTCATAATAATTATGCAAATAAATAGATTTATCGTCATCTTCTAACCATGACCCCGGTACCATTACTTCCAAATTATTTAAATTAAAAAGGTTACCGGACATATCAGCAATATTCATAAAATTTGTTTTAAATCCATACGCATCACCAACTTCACATATGTCACAACCTGTTCGATAATCACAATATCCATTTTCATTAAAGTATGATAAATCATGGTTTTCTAATAATTTTACTTTAATATCGTGATCCACAAAATTGGATAACTTTGTATGATTCATTACCTACATAATATGTTATTACTTTAAATATTTAATATTATGCATTTAACTATTTGTCATTAATATATGTAATGCTATATATTGAAACATATTTTGAATATGTATGCTTAACAGGAGATTTAGATGGAGCAAAATACGTTAAGGATATGCATCCTAATATGAATATGATGCACGCTGACATGAGATGTCTGTATAATGCATGTAAACGTGGTCATTTACATATTTGTGAATGGTTATTGCAATTTTATATTGGAGACAGATGTATTGATGACTATATTTTCGATGACTATATGAATATAACTTGCGAAAACGGTCATTTATCTGTTGCACAATGGTTATATGAACATTTTACATTCGATACATATTATAGAGCATTGTACGATGCAATTGAACATAATCATTTTGATATTGTACAATGGTTACATAATAAATGTAAGGAACCATTTAATGAATCGATGTTTGTCATCTCTTGTCAACATAATAATCTCGAGATGTGTAAATTTATACATTCTAACATCGACACAATGCATATTAAATATTATATTGGTGCGCTACATAATGCATGTATACATAATTTATTAGATATATGTAAATGGATAATAGATATTGAACCTAAGATAGCAATCGATAAATGGTTTTTTGATCTTAAACCTGAAGTGGATCATATAGAGCAGCAAAAATTTAATTTAGTACTAAATACATGTAAATTTGATACATTACCGGTATTGAAATGGTTATATGATGTAAATCGAGAGTTATTTCATAATGCAGATACATTATTAACACAGGCAATATTTTATGGACAATATGAAATATGTTTATGGCTAATGCATGAAGATCAAGATTTAGATTTACATGCTTATGATATAACATTTAATTGTTTAGAAAATTATGACAATAAAACAACATTGCAAGTTTGCAAATGGATGTATAAAACAAATAAAAATAGTCTAACAACAACTAACTTTAATGAAATTTTTACAATGCTATGTGTTTCTTGTGATATGGATGTAGTACAATGGTTATACAGTTTAAAATCAGAATTAAAAATTACGAACAACAATTTTATAAATATAAAATTATTTGAACATATATGGTATTATTGTGGTTCTGATCTAGCAATATTCGAATGGTTATTTTCATATGCTAGTACAGACATATGTGAAATAACAAACATGCCTGACCCTTATTATAATAATTTACATATATGCCGTTGGATTTGCGAACACTTTAATGTATTATTAAGTGCAAATGAGTTCAAACAATTATTAAAAGTTGCTTCAGAGGAGCAAGATTTAGAATTCTGTAAATGGTTATTAGATTTTCAAGGTGAAAATGATTATAAATTAATTTTTATTGATATAGATTCGTTTTATTTTGAAAAACCATTGCCTACAAAAATAGTAAATGAAATATTAAATTGTCCAATTTGTGATGCAAAAAGTAATGTGATTACAGATTGTGATCATCAATTTTGCAAATCTTGTTTACAGGTATGGTTAAAAAATAAACACTCATGTCCATATTGTAGACATGAACTAGATAAAGATGATATTTTTCATATGAGTATCGTACCTATCATAAAACCTATAGTAAAAAATGCAACTCTATGATCAACTGTTAATGTATCCTCGTTCCAACAATTATATACACAATAACCAATGCCACCTGCACTAATACCAATAGTAGACATTAATATTGGAACACCTGCGCCATAATTAATTAATTCCTTATTAGGCTTTTTCACACTGTAATATCTTGCATTTTTAATTAAAGATTTGTAACGATTGATTCTAAACATTAATAATTAATATTAATGTCGCTATACATATTATAAATCAATTTTTCTAATATCGGTATATGGTACTGGTAACGTTCTAGTTACATTTGCATCTGTTAATCCTGGATATAATTGTGGAAAGTAAATGGTACAATAATGTGTTCCAATATCTTGAATTGTACCTATCAGACCGATAGCTATGGCTTCCATAGAACTACCATCCCAACATTGAATAAGATCACCTCTATAACGTTGAACTTTGTCCCCGATTTCATATTGAGATTGTAAATTTACCGCAGCAAATGACTTTATCATTGCATCTTCTGAAAATGTCAATGGCTTTAATGTCAAATGTTTGGTAAATTCATGATCATGTAACCATATACTATTATTATATGTCTGTTTCACAAGATATTTGCCATCTTTATAATCTTCGATAGTACCAATACATATTCCACAATTTACTTTATCACCTACAGCATATTTGGTTGCCATTACTAATTATTATAATAAATACCATACTTAATTTATTTTTCAATTTTTCCATAAATAATTGAATTATTTAGATTTAATATGCAGATCATTATCATATCAATGCCTCGTATTGCAATAATTGATAAATTAAAATGCAAACCATTGAAATGTAATAAAGAATGTATGAAACGATGTCCAGTTCAACAAACGGGACGTATAGTGATTGATATTGAAGACATGACGTCGGCTACTATTGATGAATCAGGTTGCAATGGCTGTAATCAATGTACTACAGTCTGTCCTTATAAAGCAATTAAAATAGTAAATGTTCCTGAAAAAGTACCAAATGATATTATGCATCGTTACGGTGAAAATGAATTTCAATTATATAGATTACCTAAATTAAGTAAAAATAAAGTTATTACT
>Ga0209662_1000191_pt1 | contig 38190 bp, 32 predicted proteins | sample SaaInlV_150m_DNA_4_FD_184662 | JGI IMG/M metagenome (GOLD analysis project Ga0209662, IMG submission 184662) | Marine microbial communities from expanding oxygen minimum zones in the Saanich Inlet - SI072_LV_150m_DNA (SPAdes) (version 2) | ecosystem: Environmental > Aquatic > Marine > Intertidal...
GTTTGCGCTTGCATCTTCTAACCATGTTGTCATATTCCTTTAAAACTATAATATATGAGAATATATTATAATAATTTCTAAATTATTTTTTTGGAATTGTCTTTATTTTCGGTATTCAACTTATATTCTTCGTGCGATTTTTATTCTTCCTTTGTTATTTTTTCATACATATTTTTTTGTATCCATCTATGTATCGCATCATATCCATAGTAACCCCCAAACCCCCCGACCAGCGCCCCCACCATCAACTGTGAGACAGAATGATTCTTGTATTTCCATCGCTGTATCAAGGTTAGCGCAACAACGAACAGTTCCAACGCTAACCACCACGCGTTCTTGGTCACCAAATACAAATACGTTGCCGAGAAACATACAGATTGTGCGTGTCCCGACGGCATTCCATACGTATCCGCTCCGTCATACGGTTCGTCTATAATGGTTCTGCTTCCTTCTGGGCGCGGTTCTTTGAATACTAGTTTCAACGCTTTGTTTATCAATGTACTTGCTAAAAACAATCCCAAATAACCATACAAAAAAGGTATGCGACCACTTAGTTTCCACAAAGAGATAGAGAACAGAATCAGTGGTCCGAAAAAACCGACATAATCCAAGAGTTTCAATCCATTTTCCATTTTCGTTCTTATATTGGGCAGGGATTTTTATTGCTTACGCATCTCGGTTTGCTTACGCATCTCGGTTTGCTTACGCATCTCGGTTTGCTTACGCATCTCCGTTTCCCGGGTTTTTGCGATACAGTTGTTCACATACCAGAGAAAATGACCAATTGGACCCGTTCAAATCCAACACATTGCCTCTGTCGGTTTTCAACTTGACCGTCATACGCTTGATATTCACAGGTCCAAAATACGTGCGTTCCTGGTTCTGCAAGGATCCTCCAAATTCCACATAAGATTCACCATTGTTCAGCCCAGACAGCTTCAACGGAATGATCCCAAACACATCTTTTTCAAAGGGACCCGTTCCGAAACTATTGCCGGTTACTTCCGTTGACGTAATAATATTAGACACGTTTTTGGAGTTCGCAATTTGCGTCACCGAATAAATCTGGTTTTGGGTCAATCGTTTGCTTTGTACGTCATTGGATGTGTTGTATACCAATTCTCCCGTGGTAGGATCACATACAAAATTAGAACGATTCGTATAAGAAGACGGCTGAATGAATGTATCACGAGGAGCCACTGTAATGAGCCCATCGTTCAAGTGATTTTGGTTGTAATCGTTCAAACTCAATAACAAGTAATTAAACAAGTTGGTACTAATCGTCGTATCGCCGGTCAATTCTACCACATTGCCCGTCTTGCTCACATATGTTCCCTCACTCAATTCGCTAATAATATACGAAGTATATGCTCGGAACCCCAATATCCACCCCAATGTGGTATCCCATGTAGCATTGCGCACACTTGACACGCCCGAAAAACATTTGGCAAAACTAATGGGGTCGAAGAACAGCAAACTATAATCGTCTGGCGTGTATCGTTTGTTCACTGTAAGACGCATCTTCGTTAATTCATTCCCTAAACTGTCTGTATAAATGGCAACAAAGGACTCACTCGCCACCGTTCCCGAAAAAGCGTCATTCATTGCCGTCAACAATTGTGTCCGAGAATATTCTCCATCCGCAATGACGAAAGACAAGACATTTTGGTCATCTTCTACCCCGTCTTCAAACGGAACCAATTGAAAGGTGTTGTTCTCCGATGTTATCTCCATGAAGCGGTCCGCGTCCGTTAACACTATATTACTTCGCACACCCCGCCCAATGATTGTCCCCAGCTCGTTTGTTACGTTGAAAGACAAATCCGCATCGGGCACATCACTTGAAACATACGGACTGTTTACCAATTGAAAAGAAGTATCCGTCATTACCCTATCTATTCCAAAACTGGTGAACCATATGTTGTTGCTTGTATCTAAGAGCTCCGTTCCCGATATATCTTGAAACTGAATGTTGAAGTCGTCCTCGGATAACTGTTTACTGATTACGATATTCAAGCTACAATCTAATATTCCAGCCAAACCACTTGACTGACTCGTAAACGTGCTACCACTTAATACATTCGCGTTTTCAGAATCTACAAATACATTATTAAATGTATTTTCTATTATCGTTTTCAAATTGACTTGCGATACTAGATTGTTACTTTGTGTAGGAACCACCAGACTGTAAGACAAATCACTTGAAATGTTGCTTAGATTATCATGTCCCGTCGCCGTTAACAAATCGTAACTTGTTATAGAATACGCAGATTGGTCGTTAATTTGGAATCCAATCGTAATTTCAGCATTGTCCCCAATGACCCCTGACCCCTGGGTCGTCACTTCTCCGGCGGCGTATCCCAATGACCCAAAAAAACCGTTGGCTGGAATCGTAATTTGGAATTCGTTTTGTTGGAAATCGCGCAAAATGTCCACCTTGACCTCCAAATACCCCGAACTGCTTAATTCCACTCCAGAATTTGAAGCAATGATATAATCCTCCAACGTCAACGCACGATTCATTGTTGTAATGACTTGATTTAACGAATAACTTGTTACAGAAGTCGGAATAGAAAATGAAATGTCGTTCGCGGGCAAATCAAAATAGGGTTTGTTACATGACAATACAACGCGTGGTATATTTTGACTAATATCAAATGATGTAGTTTGGTCCTGAATGCTCGCATACTCAGAAATAATCGTGTTCATTTCCGCATCGTGTTCTTGGAAACGGAAACACGAATTCGCACCCACGAATATATCTGTTGTCACCGGAGTAGGAAACACCACCTTTAGCTTTGAATTCGCAACGTTGGTCGTTGTATTCCTATCAGATTTCAAACGCATTTCAAAATAACTATTGTTTCCATCACTGGTTGTCTTGCGAGTAATTGACGATTCCGACGATAAATACGTATTGTCAGATATATCTCTCACTAACTGAGCCGCTATTTGAGAACGTATATAATCTACCCCGGTATCCAATGACAGCGTTACGTTGAATGACAGGTCCACATTAGACGGAATTCCGGATTCTTCCGCTGGACCTATGTATTTGTATACAGTAAAATAATTATTCGTATTATCGAGTATAAACGATTTCGTTTCGTTGGCATTCGCCGTGTCACTCTCCAATGGTAACCCTTGTGTTGATTCTATGTTGAATAAATTATAGGAGAGGTCTTCAAATCCTAAGAAACTCGGTATACTCGCTCTTCGTAACGCCAACGAGTCATCTTCGTTCGCCGCGGTGCCTCCGGGGAAATTCAAGTAATAACTGGTTTCTGTATACTGCTTCTCAAATCCTAAGCGCAATTTCACACGCGACGTTTGTTGATTTAACGACATTACCGTGTCTCCAAAACTCACGTCGGTATGCGTTGTTTTCAATGTATCTATGTTTACGTTTAACGCGTCTACCAGTTCTTGGGGACTGTAATTTCCGGCAGATACAGTAAGTGTATAGTCGTGATTTCCATTGTCAATGCCCGGAGATTTTCCCTTAATAACAAAAAAATTACTGCCGAAATCGTTGTTGATAGTATACCACGTATACGGAATCTGAACCGAATACAGTTTCAATGCTACCACGTCTTTCAGTGGATCAGACAAATCAAAGGTGAATTCCGTAGATAATGCGTCCTTGTTGTCTCGGTATTGACTATCTATACTGATTACTCGCTTAATCGTTTGTTGCAGCAACGGATTCAGTTGACCGCGCGTATAATCCAGACTTCGGGTGTATCCCACATCCGCTTCGTTGTCCCGGGATGTCTGAGGTTCCACGATGACGTTTTTATTGGGCGCATTGTTGTTAAATCCTTCGCCGCGATTAGTCAAATTCGCGTTGTTTGTATGGAATTCCAATTGAGGGTCTTCCTCCTTTCCCTCACCTTCATCATGTTCGTCTTCCGTTTCTTTGTCTTCGGCCACTTCTTCGCCTAATTCAAAAAAATGTGCGTATATGTCCTCAAAAAAAACAGCCAGTTGATGCGCACTTTCTCCTGCGATGTTTTTATATTTTCGTATGTTGAATATTATTTTGGCCTCCAGTTCGCGGTCAGACGGATTTTCATTTAAGTCTAATAACGTTAATAATTCTTTGTCTGTATATTGACTGATGTCGTATTCATTTTTTGTCATTCCCGTTTATATTTCAGTATATAAAAGTTCTATATTATTATTTCGGTTTTTGTTTTTTCTATTTCTCTATTGTCTCTATTCAAGAAGACGGTTTCGGATTCTCTTGTTTGGAAACCATGCGCTTTTTGAACATCTCCACAACGAACTTCGTCAAATCCAGCTTCTTGGACAGCTCGTATAACAATTCCATGGGAAAGCTTCGCAGTCCTTGACCGCGTTTCATGTGCCGGTTCCCTTTGAAACACAACCTATCAAACAATTTCATGATGCTCTCTTCGTCTTCGTTCATCGCGGTCCGGTCAATACGATTGTTTCCAACAAACACATAACGATTGTAATTGCCCTCGGAATACACCTTGTATTTGTCCATGATAGGATGATTTTTCACCATACCGATGCCGATAATTTGATTCGTGTCGTTGTTCATTTCCAAAACAAACATCAACGAATCGTAGGGGATTTTTTGTGTAACCTCTACGGGGCAGCAGTAAATACAACCTTTGTGCTTCAATCTCTCGCGATATTTCACGTTTTCTTCCCATGTCTCGTTATTGAAACGACTCGTCATAATGAACTTGGTCGTCTCATTTTTGAATTTTTGAAGGCGTTGTTTTTCTCGTTGCTGTTCTTCCAATTTCTGTTGGTAGTCGGTCATGTCTCCTACGCGCTACGCGTAACCTTGTTGATATAATGTATACTTGTTATTTGTATGCATTATATTGCGTTGGTCGTAATCAATTTTCTTATCTTGGAGGATACTTCTTTTTACTCCAATGCGGATATTCGTGCGAGCAAATCGTCTACCATCGTTTTTTGTTCGTCTATCGTCGCGTCTTGTTGTTCAAGTATCATCTGTTTTTCTTGGTTTGCTTTTATCAAATACGGAATGAGACCTGTATAGTCCACCGTTGCGGATTTGTCTCCCCATCCCAACGACGTATAGTCCGGATCATTTTGGATGTCGTTTCCACTTAAATCGTATTCTTGAGGCGTCAGTTTGTTTCCAGCAGAATCTTCTATGTGAATCAGATGACGCAGTTCAGGCGCATTGTAATAGATTTCTTGGGCAATTAAACCACTCTCCGTCTTTGTTGGCGTTCCGCCGTTTTGGACCAAGTCGTTCAACTTCGTATAAATTTGCGGAGACAACTTCTGGATGGTTTCCGTCGCATTTGTGATGTATTGTTCGTTTGTCTTTCTGCGATCATCCGATGAATGCTGCAAGGCGTTCGCACTATACAAGTCTCCGTTTTCGCGAATGGAGAATGCTTCCGTTTGACCGGCTGTTTCCACATAGACGACTGCGTTGCTCGAACTGGTTCCCGCACTTTCTACGATGAATGCTCCTTGGTTGCTACTCGCGATGCTCGCTCCGCTTTGTCCTTGGTTTATCCACGTGGTTCCACTTATGTCCACGGTTCCGTCTTCTATCTTCATGGTATTGGTGTTGAAATACACTATTCCACCGCTTACGTCCACCGTTTCCGACAAAGCATTTCGCACCTTGAAATTTCCACTTACATCCACAAAATCTTGTATGTAACTTTTTACTATTTTATTCGCACTTGCATCTGCTAACCAAGACATTCTATCTACTAGGTATATATATTAGATTATATATTGAAATTACTAAAATATCTAAGTTACTTTCTCTAGAAATCTTTTCCAGTGTTTCTTATGTTATTCGCTTATATACATTGCTATTCTTGTATATAAACCTTCTTATCTCGTTATTCTACACCTCCCATTTATTTTGATTCCAATGAAGCAAGTCGCGCACTCACGTCTTCTTCTAATCTCTTCTTTTGGTCAAGTTGTGTCTGTTTCTTGTTGTCTATCATCGCTTGTTGTTCTTGGTTGGATTTTATTAAATACGGAATGAGACCTGTATAGTCCACCGTTGCGGATTTGTTTCCCCATCCCAACGACGTATAGTCCACGTCATTCTGGATGTCGTTGCCGCTTACATCTGAACTATTTTGAATACTGTTTACACTTACATCCAGTGGAGTTAGTAATTTATTTATTTCTCTCCAAAAATTCTCGTCATATAAATCTTCCATTATTAGCATCGCTCTACGGTTTTCTAATTCCGCTATAGTAGATTGATTCAAATCGGTTATCATTACTGAATTCTCACTTAAATCATATTCTACCGGCATTATTTTATTACCATACCAATCTCTATTATCTATGTTTACTAAGTGACGTAATTCAGGCGCATTGTAATATATTTCCTGTGCAATGAGTCCACTTTCTATCTTTGTAGGTGTACCTTGGTTTTCCTCAAAATTATTTAATTTGGTATAAATCTGCGGAGACAGCTTCATAATCGTGTCCGTTGCGTTGGTAATATATTGCTCGTTTATCTTTCTTCGGTCATCCGATGAATGACGTAATGCGCTCGCACTGTATAAATCTCCATTTGCTCTTACTGAAAACGCGTTTGTTTGTCCAGCAGTTTCTATGTGGATTACTGCGTCACTAGAAGATGTCTTGTTACTTTCTACAATCATTGACCCCTGGTATTCGCTTGCTACGCTATTTCCACTTTGTCCTCTATTTATCCAAGTTGTTCCGCTTATGTCTACTATACTAGATGATATATCCATCGTATTATTCAACATACTTACAGTTCCTCCGCTTATGTCTACTATCTCTTTACTTTCAATTACTATGCTTGGGGCCGAAGAAGAACTCTTGAATGCCCATGCAGATCCCGCACTACCTATATTAGATGAGGTCGCGTATCGTGAACCTCCCGCAATTACAGTTCCATCACCACTTAATGCAAGAGATCCGACCAAATCAGTGAAATTCCTATAATATTCGTCAGACTCAGCAGTGATAGTCTCTCCTTTTTTAACCCAATCTCCATTTGTATATTCAAATGCAAATGCTGCCCCTTGATTTGCATTGTATGTATAATCGCCTATCGCAATTGTATTACCATCTTTTGATAATCTTACAGATGACGCGAACGCGCCTATATCAGAACTATCAGGCTGGGCTGATCCATTAATAGAACTTCCCTTTAATGTCCAGGTTCCACCTGTATATTCATATATATATGCGATGTCTAGTTGCGTTGTTCCTACAGCTATAGTATTACCGTCGGCCGACATAGATACTGAGTAACCTAGCCGATCATTTATATTCACACCATTAATCGTACTACCTACTTGTGACCACGATGTTCCACTCCCAGAATAGTCGTATACACGTGCGGTACCAGCCTGACTACTGTTATTTGCGGTTTCCTGATAAGACGTGATTATTATTCTATTTCCATCTTCACTAAGTTCAATCCCCGTAGAATTACTAGGCATTGTTAGAGAACCTATGGTGATTAATGTTTGATTAACCTCATTCATTCTGAATATCGTAACAACGTTATAATAACCAAAAGCATATGTGCTTCCATCTCTACTCATAGTCGACCCATGTTCAACTCTATAAATAGTACTACTTGTATTGCCTACTATTGCACTCCATGTATTTGTACTGCTATTATAATCATATATGTTAAAATTGGAACGCTGTTTGTTTTGAAGTAGTCTGGTTCCAGCATTATTCAGACGCACAGCATGACTCTTATCAGCTGAAATATTTGCTTCTACCCAAGTATCAGTAACATTATTATAATGGAATACCGAGGTAGACGCATTTGTAGGTGCCAGATATGATGCCCCTACCGCCATAACAGTGCCGTCTTCATTCAGACCGACTGTATATCCAAAATGCTCGTTTGTTTGCTGACCCGACACTTCTTGTCCGTATGCACTCCAACTACTAGGACCACTACCACCACCTGTGCTCACTTCGTTTCGTACCTTGAAATTTCCACTTACATCCACAAAATCCTTTATGTAACTTTTTACTATTCTATTCGCACTTGCATCTGCTAACCAAGACATTCTATCTACTAGGTATATATATTAGATTATATATTGAAATTACTAAAATATCTAAGTCCCTTTCCTAACAAAACGCTTTACGTTATTCTTTACCGAACTTATCATATTACGCGTCTATACGTTTATACACGTGTATTTATCCCATTCTTTTATTATGTTTTGTATTTGTCTGTTCTATCTATTTATTTTCTAAGGCGGTGACTCTGTCTTGATATTGCTTGATTAATTCGGCTTGTTCGTCGATGGATGCTTGTCGTTCTTGTATACATGCGTCTTGCTCTTGATTGGATTTTATCAAATAAGCTAGTAATCCAATATAATCCACCATTGCGGATTTGTTTCCCCATCCCAACGCAGTATAGTCCGGATCATTCTGGATGTCGTTACCGCTTAAATCGTAGTCTTGAGGCGTCAACTTGTTTCCATTCTTATCTTCTATGTGAATCAGATGACGCAGTTCAGGCGCATTGTAATAGATTTCTTGGGCAATTAAACCACTCTCGGTCTTTGTTCCGGTTCCACCATTTTGGACCAAGTCGTTCAACTTCGTATAAATTTGCGGAGACAACTTCTTGATGGTTTCCGTCGCATTTGTGATGTATTGTTCGTTTGTCTTTCTACGATCATCCGATGAATGCTGCAACGCATTCGCACTGTACAAGTCTCCGTTTTCGCGAATGGAGAATGCTTCCGTTTGACCGGCTGTTTCCACATAGACGACTGCGTTGCTCGAACTGGTTCCCGCACTTTCTACGATGAATGCTCCTTGGTTGCTACTCGCGATGCTCGCTCCGCTTTGTCCTTGGTTTATCCACGTAGTTCCACTTATGTCTACGGTTCCGTCTTCTATCTTCATGGTATTGGTGTTGAAATACACTATTCCACCGCTTACGTCCATGGTATCTTTGCTTACTTGGGATGTTACTAGTCCACCAGTCTTATTATAAATACGGGCATGACCCGCATCAGCACCGCCGCCGTCATTGTACGGACCCCCAATTACAACTCTGGTTCCATCATTACTTAATGATACCGAAAATCCTGACTGATCATCTGCGGCTTCGCCATCTATATCAGCTCCTACTTGATTCCAACTGCTTCCATCGTATTCATAAATACGCACGTGACCAGCATTGTTACCAACAGCATCATTGCCTACGGCCCCAATGGCGACGATGGTTCCATCGCTACTTAATGATACCGAATATCCTGCCTGGTCATCCGATGCCTCGGCATCTATATCCGCTCCTAATTGAACCCAACTGTTTCCACTGCGCTCAAATATTCGCGCACGACCATTATTGCCTCTAGACCCATCTGCTAGTATAGTTCCATCGCCGTTTAATGATACCGAAGCTCCTGTCCTGTCTCCTGCCGTGGCGCCATTTATATCAGATCCGATTTGACTCCAACTGCTTCCGTTATATTCAAATACACGAATGTGACCTGCATCAGATCCACCTCCATCATTTCCCTCAACTCCTATAGCAACTGTCATTCCATCACCACTTAATGATGCCACTCCTGAATATGTAAGACGTTGCTCGCCACCTATATCAGAACCCAGTTTATTCCAACTACTTCCGTTATATTCATAAACCCGGACAGCGCCCGTATCCTCGCCATTAGTATCAGCTCGGCCGCATTGAAACGCTACTACAGTTCCGTCGCTACTTAATGATACCGATTCTCCCGCGTCGTTTTGCCCCGATTCGCCATATATAACACCTCCCAATAGACCCCACGTTGAATTTGAATATTCATACACTCGCACCTGACCTGCGTCATTTGCGGTTGAGCCATTTTGAAGCAAGTCAGCACCGGGAAGCCCAATTGCGACTCTGGTTCCATCGCCATTTAATGATACCGACCATCCTGCCTCGTTACCCCCGAGGTCGCCATATATATCATCTCCTACTTGACTCCAACTGCTTCCACTGTATTCAAAGATTCGCACCTGACCTATCCAATTTTGGAGAACCTCAGTATCGCCGTCATTGCGGTAAGCCCCAACTGCGACCGTGGTTCCATCGCCACTTATTGATACCGAACGTCCGGACCAGTCATATTCGGCGTCGCCATCTATATCTGCTCCCAATTGACTCCAAGCGATCGGTCCGGTGTCCACCGTTTCCGACACAGCGCGTCGCACCTTGAAATTTCCACTTACATCCACAAAATCTTGTATGTAACTTTTTACTATTTTATTCGCACTTGCATCTGCTAACCAAGACATGTTATTTTAATAGTATATATTATATCGAAATAATTAATTTATTTACATTATTTAAATTAGTTAAATTAGTTAAATTAGTTAAATATTCCTCTATATGATTGCTATGTTGACCCATTTAAAATCCCTTCCTTCATGGATATATAAACAATTCATTCGTGTTCCTACATATACATTTGGACCGACACAACTTACTATGTATCGCCTTTCACTACATAAATCAAAATGTGCTTGTAAACAATGCGGTTGTAATGAAACATACGTTCAATATCTACATCAAAAAGAACAACTAGAAATTCTTATAGACAAATATCAACCCACTGATGAAAATCAACCCACAAAATAGTATAAACAGTTTTATGTAGATTATATAAATCAATTCTACACATGAATCCTACTGACGACAACAACGATCATAGCGACACGCGCTCTTCTGGTGAGGGAAACAATAGCGCAATTTCATATACACATTCGGGCGATACAGACGAAATTTCAGATACTCCGTTTATCATTGAAATATCGTCCGGCGTCATTGGTTCCAAACAAATCCGGCTGGAAAACGTTCAGCCCGAAACCAATCTGATTGACTACACAGACAACCATTTTATGAGTCTTACCCAGCGCGATTTAGATAAGGTGCGGACGAGCATACATACTCACGATGAACAGGTTCCTGAGACTTCTTTGGTTCCTCCTCTCCTTCATCCAGACCATATTGACCAGGCTCATTTTGTAGACAGGGATAGCCCTATTCTGTCTATTCTTGGAAGTCGCTTCGGCAGTCGCACCAACAGTGACGTTGATGAAAACGAATTAGACCATACGTCCCATACCAATGACCACGACTCGTATACGAATGACGCGGTCTACGGAAACGACCAATCTTTGTCTAATTATTCCCTGGAACACAAGTTCAAGAAATTCCGTTTCTCCGATATTGAAAAAGCCGTATACAAGTATTACGAAATGGACATACAACAACCGATGTCCAGCGAAATTGATATTCTGATTACTTTTATCAAGGGTCAAAAGCAGTTGTATATTGAATCCAAAAATATGACCCAAATGCGATTGAATTCTCTGACATTTCCGACCTTGTTCTTGAGTGCGATGCTCACGATTACCTCGCCGTTCTTATCGTGTAATCCATGGAACTTGGAAATTACTTCCGGATTGAACGCCATCGTCACGTTCTTTATTTCGCTAGTCAATTATTTGAAATGGGAAACCTCTATTCAATCCTATTCACAAATGGCGAATCACCTGGAAAATATACAAACCTCCCTTGAATTGACGAATAGCAAACTGATACTGCTGAACAATGAAAAGGAAATTTCACAAATTGTTTTACAGAAATTCAACGAAACCGAATCCAAGTTAAATGAATACGCAATTCACAGCACCGTCTTGATTCCCGAAGAAGTCAAAGCCATCTTCCCCATTATTAGCTACGTCAATATTTTCTCATTCATCAAAAAGAATAAAATATACAAAACGAAACTGATTGAAAGACTGCGCAATGTCAAAAATGAAATCCATTATATTCTTTACAAGTGGGAAAAGCAAGACCTTGTTCTGGGCGCATCTTTACAGCAAACCACCCACAGTATTATGAAACGGCAACAAGAAAACCAGCGCCTCACCTATTTGTATGGAATCAAAAACAACGTCAAGGACGAATTGTTGGAGTTTCAAAATACGTATTCCATCATGGACGATTTGTTTTCCCGAGAAATCAAAAGTGTAGAGGTCGGAAAAAGACGGTTCTGTTATTTTTTACCGGCATCGCTCAGAAAAAAACCTTCGCTAACGCAAGAATATTTACATAGTCTTGAACCCAGGTTAGCTAAGTATTTTTCGTTTTTGATTGATGAAGTATAACCCCCACCCAGTTATGCTACTTGCGGACGGGTATTACATATTTTCCAATACCACGGCATGTTGTATACATACTTGAGTGACCCCGTTTCTTCTATCTTCTTCTTGATATTCTCCACATGAGAATTTTCGTAGTTCCACTTGTATTTTATGATAATTCGCTTGTGTTCATCATCGTTTTTAAGAGGTCGCTCCGCGATGTATTCTATTTTTCCCAGACCCAATTTCTCTATTTTGGATTGTATATACTCTTTCGTCATGGTAGTATTTACGCGGGGAATACAAATTGATTGTAAGACATCTTTCTTTTGTGTCATCGTTCTATTCGTTGTTTCTTTCTATTTTTAGAAATTGTCTCTTTTCAATTTTATCCATTCATCATATACAAAATAATTATATCATGAATATTAACAATTCTTTGTCGTCATTTACCCACTTATATGATAGGTTCGGTGTGCTATTGGTTTACTTCTTTATATTTAGATACACTTTTTCGGCACCCCCACGATGACTACGTCATCTTCTACTACTGACACTGGCTTTTCTTTTTATTTTTATTTTTGTATCAGTTGTTTATCCTTGAAACGGTACATATACGCGTATGTGATATTTTCAAAGGATTCGGAAAATCCACAGTGTGGATTGCTGTCTCGTGCAAATTATATTGAATTTTCTCATTCATAACATTCTTTTCAAATAATTTATTGTTTACTTGTGCTGTATCGAGACATATTATGTCTATTTTTTTATTTATATACTTTTTTATTTTGTTGTTTTAACTGCCCTTACTTTACCGATTGAAAAGCAGACATAAATTAAATCATGTATTAATATATAATGACTACTAAAAACTGGAGAATAAAACATAAGCGATCTGGATGCAAAAGCACATTGTTTATGTGCACACCGCTAGAAACATATATTGCGGATGAGTTGGTTATATCAGTCTATGATGTTGTCGGAAGTTATACATGGAGAACTCCCCCTTATGTAAAAAGCGTTGAATACTTGATCGTTGGTGGCGGCGGTGGCGGCGGAGGAGCTTATGATACAGGCTCGGCAGGTGGCGGTGGAGCGGGAGTAGTTTTAGGCGGTTCATTTGATGTCATGCCTAAAACCAACTACACTATCACTGTAGGCGACGGGGGTAACGGCGGAATCGGGTCCACCCTTGTAGAGCCATACGAGTCTAGTGGAGTCACCGGAGAAAGTTCCTCCTTCGGCTCTATCACTGCTTTTGGCGGAGGAGGCGGTTATCTGAGTCGTGTTGATAGTGAATTTCAAGGACTGGGAGGTTCTGCTGTAAATGGCCTTGTCGCACCTACTGGCGGTTACGGTGCTGGAAACAATCTGAACGGGGACAATGGTGGCGGAGGTGGCGGTAATACCACTGCTGGTGGCAGTGCCGACCTCACGCCTCTAGTCTCCAAAATAGGCGGCGCTGGTTTAGTTAACTCCATATCGGGAACCGAATCTACATATGGCCTGGGCGGCGAGGGTGGAACCGTTTTTGATAGCGCAAATGGCGACGACGGAGCACCCAATACCGGTAATGGCGGCGGCGGAGCAACCGCTGTCAGTGCAGACGCCATGACTGGTGGAAAAGGTGGCTCAGGTATCGTTATCCTCAAATATTATATCTAAGGAGACTACCTCTCTTCGGTTCTCGTTCTTGGTTTGAATTTATAATTCTTTTTAGGGCAATATACAAAACACAATGGACGGTTCCCAGTCATCTGATATTCTTGATGATACATGGATGCGAGAACAAGACATGTTACATAATATCCAAACCAATTATTGCCGTGAACCGATGGACTCCATTCAACTACAATTTGTCTTCTTGGATACCACTAAACACATTACACATGTTACCTCACTCCGAGAACCTTTACCGACAAACGATGCTTCCAATCAAACGGTTCTCACTGAAGAGCGAATATTGGGGTTGCTGTCGGATATCAAAAAACAACATGCTTCTAAGAAATTCACCTTACATCACATTTCTTCTTTTTTAGTAGATTTAGAGCCCGAACATATCCAACTCTTTTCAAATACTACGTGCGGAGTGGATTCCCCTTTCCTACAACATTACTCCACGGTCAGGTCTATTTCTATTCCGTTTTCTATCTTTATTTTTCATAACGTAAACACTCTTTATTTTTTCTTACACGAAGTTCCATGTTCTCATCAACATACTTTGAAATCTATTTTAAAGAAGAAACACTCTTCTGCTTCATCTAGTAAACATGCCAAAACGAAACGTGTTCGTATTCACACAACCGAGGGCGAGCCCCCACAAGAAGAACTCGTGCTTCGCTCTTTTTCTGGTTCCCGAAAAACGCGCAAACACCTACCCTAATTTGTTTACAACATAATAAAAAGAATATAAATGCTTTTTCTTCTTTTTATTAGCGATTTGTTACGTCCCTCTCATTCTCCTATGAGTCATACCACACAATCACTTTCCGACGACGAGTTCCCATGTTTACAAGAAGATGTGCATTGCGCGCATAATCATTATTCGCAATATTTTCGCGATGAACTTGTCTTCTTTTATTTTCATCTTACACGAAACCAAGATTCACGTCATTACGATACTTTGTATCAGCGTCTACAAAATGTATTGTCTCTGTTTCGCCATTTACAACAACAGGGGGTTGATTCATGTTATCATGACACATTTACACAATTTTATAAACTCATCGCACATACGCGAGACTATTTCTTGGGCAAAGGGGAGCACCAAGCATCGTATTTTTTATTATGGGGGTGGTATGATCTTTATCCGGACCTTGTGCAACACGCAATCACACATTTTGTTCGCGATATTGACGAAAATACCGCAGGATATGGTTCATGGAGAGACATTAAATATTTGTGCGAATTTCTTAAAATACACAGTCCTCAGGGAGAAACACATCCCCTTGTTGATTTTTCTATTTCGTTGATGAACGACCAGCTTATACAAGATGTTCACACATGGAAATATTCCACGAACGCATACAACCCCGACGCACTTAGTCACGCAGCGAAATGGGTGCCACGAGAAAACAAACGATTTGATTGGCTCTTTCGCAGAATGGCCGTCCATTGGACACAAACGCATTCTCCCTATGTTTTGAAAACCGCAAAGATACACACGGATTCATATAACAAAGCACTGTTGAAATGCTATCGTACCTATCGCAAACAGGCGGCAAGCTTGAATAAAGCCATACAAACCATAGAGATAAAACAATGTTCTCGCGCTTTTCAAGACATTGTTCCTACAAGTATCCCCAAGTTTTCGTTGGCCAGACAGCGTTCTTTTTTCCTGTTGTCCGACAAACCGGAACCCGACCCAAGTAAACAGCGCGCCTATTCTACCGTTCGGTCGCACTACTATGATACACATGACCGGTATGTTCCTCCTCCATCCGACGACGATATGAACACATTTGATCATTCCGATACACCCGCGAACTTGAACGCATTCTACGCATGCTATTCGCCGGGATACTTTGTCAAGGAAGCCTATGCGTTGCTGACTTCGTCTGTCTCTGATACACAGTCGTTACAACACCACCAACAGTATCTGAACCAGTTATGGGAGAAACACACGTCTATTGTCCCCACGTTTCATCTTTCTGGATTTTTACCCATGGTGGACATTTCCGCCAAAATGCGATTACATAATCAAGACCCCTTGTATCACGCAGTAGGAATGGCCATCGCAGTCGCGTTTCATCAAACCGGAGAATATTCTAAACGGCTGTTGCTCGTGGACGCCGTTCCTACTTGGGTTTCCTTGGCCGGCTGTGATAACTTTTTATCTTGCGTGGAAACCGTGTTTCATACTATCGGTCGCTCACCTAGCACAACCAGCAACTTGCTTCACGCATTTTCATTCTTTTCGTCCCCCTCTTTCCAAACGTGTTATCAACATTATGAACCGTCCGCGTATATGAAATGCTTGGTGTTCAGCTCTAACCCCGAGATTCCTTGTATGAAACAACTTCATTCACTCTTTTCTTCGCAACAGTTAGTATTACCGTCGTTCCTCTTTTGGAACGTATATAGCGACTTCTCTAACGATATTTCAGACTTGCTACACGACAAGGGAACGCTGTTTCTCTCCGGTTCGTCGTTCTATTTGTTACGCGCCCTTCAATATATTTGTCAAGACAGTACTTCACAAACACTCATTTCTTCTATACTTAACCAATCGCGTCTACAACCCATGGAATTACAATGCGTGGCGCGTCTCTAGCAAACTCTCTTTTTTATGCGTTAACATATTGTGTCTTCTATCTTTTAACATCTTTTCTTTTGCGGATTCAATGAGTTCGTATTTCTCTTGTTTGCTCATTTTCATCACTTGTAGCAACTCTTCTTTTGCTTGTTGTGCATCAAAACGACTGTCCGGAGTCGCCTTGATTATCTTCTTTAATAATGCTACATAGTGCTGGTTAAATTCGTTTTCCCTTACTTTGAATGCTCCGCGTGTGTATTTTAACATCATCAGCGCAATGGAGTAATTGTCCCATGACCACCGCGCATTCCATAACTCATTGTATAACGAATCCCATTCTTTCCCCACAAAGGAAGACAAATATTCGTTCCAAGACGTTTTCATTACGGTCCTTTCTGTATTGGTTAGCATCTCCATCGATGAGTTGGTATCCATATAGTCTGTTACTATTTCTTGGATATGCTCTTCTTTGATGGATTCTTGTAACGGACTTTCGCTCTTCAGTTTGTGCCACATATAATTGATGATGTGGATGTCCATGCACCAAGGACTATAGTCGGCCCCGTATACATAAAAAGGATTCGCATTGTCCAGTGTGTCCGGCTTCGTTTCGGCAGCAAAAGATATTCCGAAATCTATTATCACGGGAGTCTTTTTTACGTCATGTATCATCACATTGTTTGATTTTAAATCATAATGGACTATGTTTGCCGTCTGTAAATGACACAGCGCGGTCAACAAATGGAAATGCATATGAAACAGCGACATCACATATTGCTGGGGTTTGTCTATTCGGGACAGAAAATAGTCTATGATGTCTTCTTTTCCTACATATTTTATTGTGCTCGCAATGTATTCTTCCTGTGGCGTCTCGCCCATTGCCTGTTTTTCTATGAAATCGCATTTTTTTACTTCGTTGTCTTCTATTTTTGATAAATCTATCGGACAAGTCTTCACAATACCTGCAAAATATTCGTTGGCATTTGACGTTGATTTCAGTTGATTCCCGATTTCTTCTTCTTTTTGCGACGTTATGTCCCGGGCTTGGACCTTGGTGATATATTCGTCCTCTTTCAACGTGTTTCCATCACATAAAAACGCCGGACGAAACACGCATCCATATGTTCCTTGGTTTATTAGTTTGGGAAAGTTCGCAGAGGATTTGTTTGGGGTCTCTATCGTGATTGTTTGTTTCGTTCCTTCCATTTATTTATATATTGTTCATATTTTTATTTTTGTTTTGTTTGTTTTGTTTGTTTTGTTTTGTTTTGTTTTGTTGATTGTAAACACATAGGATTATCTTATTTGTTTACAATTAGGGGATTTTTCGCTCTCAAGAGGGGTTGAACCTCTGACCTTTCGATTAACAGTCGAATGCTCTAACCAACTGAGCTATGAAAGCATTTCAGGAACTCTCTTCCTATTTATATATAGTGCGTGTTCTTTATATTTGTTTTTTGCCTATTGTTTTCATTCGTTTCTCCATGTTATGTATATGCAACCGAGTGTGTTTGACCTATCAAATCAATCCGTTTCTTTTTATTTAGATAACGTATTGGATTCGTTTTCACAAACCTATCATAAAATTATCGTGGTCTCCGCTGTCCCCCCTGGACCCCTTGCTGATATGGTCACTCCCATGCGTTTCCCTCCTTTGTCCGAATTCCAAACACGCAGTCCCTTCTCTTCGGCTTGTTCCTATGTCTTGTTGCGGTATTCCAAACAAGATATCGGCCATCACGTCTCTCTGCAACACCCACACCATTTTATGACCCAACAAGATATTCCCTCTCTCCTTGCTTATTTGTCCTCCCATGGGTATACCATTCAAACCGAACTTACCAAACTCATTAGCCAACACGCTCTACACAGCCACGACACATCTTCCCGGAAATTCATTTGCTTCGCCACGTATGCTTCGTCATGATTCGCAAGATATTTTCTTATGTATCTATTATAATAACACCCTTGCCAGGATTTGTATTTGAATGGTAGGCAAATCATTATTTAACAATTCAACCGACCTGGGTATTGCTCGGTCCTTATTGAACCCTATTTCACTTGGACAAACTGGTTCATCGGCCTCCTCCGGTGATGTGGATTTAATTAGCAGCACCTATTATGATATTCTTAAACTCATTGAATCTCTCTATGGTGCCAATATGGCGTCCAAGGATTACGAGGCCATCCCCAATAATAATGACCAATATCTACAGTTATATGAAGGATTACAAGAAATACAGGCACAAACCACCAACAATGACCTTACTTTGCTCCTACAAATCGCAGAACAAACATTGGTGGGCGCCGTAAATTCGTATACTGTTTATGGAGAAAACGTCCTCTTGCGTGTTGATAAAAATATATTGGAAGCCCGCGTCAGTGAACTATTGAACAAGGTCAATGTAGAAAATGTCGCGGATGTAGATAACGTGAACTCCTTCGGATTGGCTCGCGCTTTCCGCTTGGCCCCAGTATATAATTATTACATTCTGATCTATGGCATGCCTGCTTCTGGCGCCGGATTTGACCCAGTCAAACTCACTTTCTTAGTGGAGATCCTCAACGAAAAGGGCATTGACCCGTATACGTAATTGCTGAATGAACCCTTTATTTTTACTATGAATATACATAATAAAAGTTCTCCTTTTCCCGCCGCTCTATAGAAAATTGAATTATTTATGCGGTTTGCTCTCTTATCCACACCATATCTAATAATAACAACAACAACTACAACATGTCCACCTCGCAATCTCAAACAAAACGTCCGGCGCAATTGACCATTGACACCAAGCTCGGTCGGTCAAAAACTGCCCCCAAATCATCCAAAGGTCGCACGCCTTATTGTGGTGTCTGCTTTAAGGCAAAGCAATCCGCGACTATCTATACCAGCCATTGGACGCGCATGAATTCTAATCCCCGTAGTCCCATCACTTGCCCGCTCATTCTACAGACTGTTTGTAAATATTGTAAAAACAAGGGCCATTCTGCCAAATATTGTCCTGTCGCCGCCAAGAAAGAACAACGTCGCAATCGTTCGCGCGCTTCCTCTGTGAGTTCATTGGCGCCTTCTTTGTCGGACATTTCTGAACGCGAAGAGAGAGAGAGCTCGTCATCGGTGGTTGTCGCCTCTTCACCGAACACGTCTGGTCATCGCTCATGGTTACAAGTCGCGATGAACCAGTCTGAACCTGAACCAGTAGAGGCAGTTCCTGAACCCGTAGAGACCGTTCCTGAACCAGTAAAAGCCGCTCCTGAACCCGTAGAGGCAGTTCCTGAACCAACTATCCTCTCTCTTGGACCTCCAGTGATTGACGATATCGCAGATGTCTTCCCGTCACCTCCAAAATTACAGAGGTCCAGACCAAGGCGCACTTGGGATTGGAATGACGATACCGATTCCGATGATGAATAAAAACAAAAAAACAAAAACAAAACAAAAAAACAAAAACAAAAACAAAAAAATGTTCCTATATAACGGTTCATTTTTTATCTCCTGCGATATATCTTCTGTAAAATTGAATTCGTTTGATAGACTCCTCTTCTATGCATCAAAACACACTCTTCAAATCATTATGGGCGAACTCCTTGTAGGCGGAATCTTCTTTGCGTGCATTGCGTTTATGGTATTGGGAAAAGCAGCTGCTGGTTCCAATAGAGTCAGTCCTTATTCCGGATAATCGTTGTCTTATATCTATAGCTGTGCATAAAAAAAAAACAATCCTTTTACGATAAGGATTGTTTTTTTCTTTTTCTTTTTCTTTTTCTTTTATTTTTTATCAAACAAATTGATGGGCAGATCGTTCCGCACAAATATACACCTTCCGTTCTCGTCCCATTTCACCTGGACCGTCTTGATTTCCACTCCATTCTTCCATGCGGTTTGAACAGCATGTCTATACAAAGGGTCTATGTTGGACGGCTGGAAACTAGTCGCATCCGACCGCTGGACCATATAACACATTATACAACGCTTGTCCGTCGTTTCAGCCAACTCTTGGAGCTCTTGAATGTGTTTTAGCGCACGCGGACTCACTAGCGCAGTGTTCGTTTTTTTATATCCGTCCGGAAAATAGGCTATCTTTTTGTTGAACTGCTTTTGGTCGTCTGGTAACTCTTTCAACAGTTTCTTTTTCTCTTTTTTGGGAGCGTCTACGTAGTCTGCTAGAGGCACCGTTTTTATTTCCATCACAAACTCTCGTCCATTTTCGTCTATGCCTGCGAAATCAAATCGGGAATTCAAGAACGACACCTCTCGTTTGTAACTATGAACATTGTTCAGACCATCTATACAGTTCTGTTTCAGACATTCTTCCGCGATGACTTCCGACAGTTTCGGATTCACCCCCACGATTTCCATGTGTTCGCCTTCTTCGTGAATAGACAATTCTACACGATGACTGCTCTTCGCGGTCGCTGACTCGACCTTTGATAATATCACATGACTGTTCTTTTCCACGAGCCCACAGCACCCGAGAGATGGAGTATGCGCAAGAATTTCTCTCGCGGTCTCCCCGCTTTCCGATAACATCATCACGTCCGCCATATACGGACTCTTACACTGCGCCGATGGACGTTTTACCACCGTCCCTTGGACCGGCTGTGGGATTTGATACAATACTTGGTTCACCTCCATCATTGGTGAACTATGTTGAATTTCTGTCTGCATATTCTTACTTGTTGTTCGTTTCTTTCGCTGGTATTCCTTCTTATGCTCTCATATAATCAATTTTATACAGCAACTTAGATGTTCAAATCCATCGTGTACCGCACCAGAAGCGTGAATATCACGGTGTGGACGAGGATTCCCGTTGTTGTCGGGCATCCAGCAGAATCGCATATCGTTCCTACCAAGTTCCGGAACAGTTTGTTTACCAATTGATATGTCACAGGGTTTATCACGACCAAGAAAATAACCGTCGTAAAGAGCGTGTATTTCCATTTCTCCAGTCTGGTGGGCTCACAATCGCATTCAGGACACACAGTGGGTGTCTTGCTCATTTTTAATATATACATTCCTTACATTTTTATTAAAGTATGTCAGGTTCTCCACATGTCTATTTTACAATTGTATCTTAGCTAACACGTTTCTTCTATTCATTCATAGTTATACAATTCTCTATTATCAAATTCAAAATACAACATACGAGAACCTATCACTAACAAATTATTATGTTACAAAATAAATTAATTAAATAAGTAGGTATATATTATCTATTATCTATTCTCTATTCTCTGATGTGTTCAACCAAAAAATTCGTATTGGTATACAAATCTAGCGCGCAGGTCTTGGAGGACTACATTGACTCGCTGCGTATTTTCAAAGAAATCGTTGAGATTAGCGACTTTTCCAAAAGATACAGAGATTACATGAACTCCGACACAATCATTGTATTCACGCAAATGTGGCTGGATTTGGAGAACTTCTCGCCGGAAATATACAAATCACCCAACTTCATCTTCCTGAATGTGGAGAACCTGACAGAACAAAAACGCATGGACCACGTTATGCAGTTTATTAAAAAGGGGGTCAAGGTCGCCGATTATAGTCTGGCGAATATACACGTCATGAAGACCTATGCCGCGGAAAACAACATTGATGTGGTGGCACCCATCTTCTATTTCCCCTACCAATACAATGACAAGGAAAACGTCGTTTTGGAGAACCGGGGACACGAATACGAGTATGACGTGGGGGTCGTAAACGCGTGTCCTAAAAAAGACGACTCCGTCAATTCAGCTTTGACGTATAAGCGCACCAAGATATGGGAAGATTTACAATTCTCGGGGCTTTCTTGTATCAATATTCTCGGATGGGGCAAAGAAAGGGACGAACTGATCAAGAAATGTAAAGTCATTGTCAATGTTCACCACTTTGAATGTTACAAGATTTTTCAACACATCCGCTGTGACCGCCTTGTGTTTGCTAACAAGATTGTTGTTTCGGAGAAATCATTGTTGGTTGACCAATTGGATATCAAAAACCATGTCATATGGGCGGACTACAATCAGTTACTACAAGTCACGATGAATGCAGTGGAGAACTTTGACCAATATGCCAAAACAATATCTAATTTTGAAACCACGCAAATCGTCGTCAACCGCGCAAGACACCTGGAACAAACCGTATGTGACATTGAGAAAATCACCTCCTAACGTTGATTATACATCATTGCATATGCGTATAGATGTGCGTGTGGATTCATAGGAATCTTCCAGTGTGCTGTTCCTACCTAGTTCCACACATTGGAGCGTCTTTTGATTACAATGATAACATCGGTTCAACTCCGGTATGAATTTGTATAAACATTGATAATGATAGCGGTCTTTGCAATATGTGCAAACCAAATATTTTCTCGCTAAGAACTCGTTACATAAGGAACAATGAAGTTCACTTGTTTCCGATAAACTGAAACAATTTCCCATAATATAGTGTTCTCTATAATATGTCTACATTTTTATTCTTATAATGTTTACGATATGAATATAGAAAAATGATGATACACTTATCTAGTAGAATAGTAGCATATTGACTATGGGAAAGATGACGAAGACAGAGAAACTGCGTAGAGAGGCTCCTTTTCGCGAGCTGGAGCGTCTTGAGAAAGACAAGAATACAAACGACGCTTCTTTGATGAAGCTTTATGCCCAACACGCTAATTTGGCTATTCGTCAGAACGACATCGGTCGCGCTCTGCGATACTACGAGACCTTGGCCGGATACTACCGTGCTTATGATTTCACTTCTCGTTTGCTTCATGCACAGGGCATGATGGTTGCTCTGGAGAAGAAACAAAAGAGCATCCTTCGCGGACGTGTCAAGAAGAATAAAGAGGAGTAATCGTAAACGTAATCGTAATCGTAAACGTAAACGTAAACAAAGAATAAAAAATACTTGTAGATTTGTTCATACAAGTATTTTTCATTGGTTAGGCCATAGATTGTTGCTGTTTTTTTGCCTTTGACGCAGCTACGGAAAGATGTTTGATTATATAGCCCTTCGGGGATATCAACAGGGGTTGTGTTGTGACTTGGACGTGAATGGCCTTGTGTTTGATTACACACAATTTATGTAAGTTGTTGAGTTCGTTCATTGGTTGGTGATTCTTGTTCTGTTTTCGCTGTATAGATATGATTCCACGACATTTCTTTCAATTTTACAGGTCCCAGGCTTCACTGCGGTTCTTTTGTTTGTCTTCTATATATGGAACATCTTGATATAAATAGGATTGAGAACTATGTGCGAAATTATACTACGACGGAACTCAAAGAATGGTTCGCACTGTCGTCTTACCGAATGAATCCAATCAACATCGGGGTGTCTTCTTCCTTTACGGCGATTGTGATATGCGTCGTCTCTATTCTGCTCTTTTGTGTCTATTGTTTTGTGGTGTATTCATTTAGATAGGTGTAGCGGATCTGGACCTGGATTTCCTGGAACTGTTTTTCGGGGATTTGGATTTCCTTTTCTTGGAGGATGTGGACCTGCTTTTCTTGGGGGATGTGCTTTTCTTGGGTTCGGGAAGTTCGGCAGAATACAATGTGCCTATCCTTATCGGTTCTTCTTCCGCACAATGTTTCGCACTCACTACGTTGTCCATATCGTATGCCCCAAACGAGGTGATTGGACGCATCTTCTTGGGGTCATCGCTCTTGTCAACAACAAAGATTTGGGATGGATGGTTTCCCCCGTTAATGGGCGACAGGTCATCGATGCCTAGAAAAGGTGGAAGGAGTTCGGGCGATGGAGGCGTTCCCAAGGGAGAGGCGCTTAGAACCAAATCTGGGGATTGTGGTGGGGGTGGGAGGGCTTCCTCTTGTTGTGATGAGGAACCTACCAATGTTTTTAATTGGGCGATGTTGATCATGATACCCAAGAGGCCGATGATGTCCATGTTCAAATAATACTGGAGGTTGCCTTGGTCGTCTTTCACAATGTTGCTATCGGGTTGGTGGAAGGCGGGTTTGGTTTCTATGCATTCCAACATGATCTTGGTCCGGTTCGTGGTGAATTCGTGCTGGAGTTGTTTCCTGTTGGTTCCAATCATTTGTTGTTCATAGACAAACAGGATGTTCTCCGGGTCTTCTTTGAGAAAGTCTCTCACGTTCTTCTCTTCCATATCAATCACGTCATAGAAAGATGGATTGGGGTCTTGTAATGCCTTGGGAACCGTCTTTGTTGCTGGCAGGTCTTCTATGGAAACGGGTTGGATTTGCTGAACAATGACCTGGGTGTCCTTCTTTTGATCTTCTTCTTGCTCTTCTTCTTGCTCTTCTTCTTGCTCATGATTTCGTAAGATTTCCATTGCTCCTTCATGCCCACGCTCTGCGAAATATTCCACTACGTCCATTTCAGCACCCGCATATGCCATTGCATCCTCATATGCGGCGTCAACCACATCCATCCCCTCACTGTTCTCTATGGATACATCCGCCCCTGCGTCCACGAGTAGTTTGATGGTGTCCAGGTCTCCATCATACCCTGCTAAGATGAGAGGCGTGTTTTCAAAATAATCTTTCGTAAGTAGGTTGATGTCTGCTCCCGCCTCTATCAGCCTTTTAACCAGGTATGTTTTTTGGTCTTTAAGTAACATCGCTATATGTAAAGCAGCATATTCACCGGGAATGGCGTCAATGTCTAACTTTTTGGAGGGGTCTCTCAGTGCGTTATATTCTAATAAGAGGTCCACTATCTCGACCTCCGCTAAGGTAATTGCCAGCATCAGAGGAGTGTACACGATTTCATTGTTGGCCTGCTCACCCCATACCGGGTCGCTAACTATGTTCAGATTGGCCCCTGCGGACAATAGATACCTGGCGATGTCTAGATTCTTCTTCTCGATAGCAAGTAAAAGAGGCGATTCACGAGTATCCTTGTATGCATTCTTCTCGTCTATATCTAGACCCAGTTTCTCGCGATTGTCTATCATGGTCTTGGCGGTGCGGTTGTTCCCCTTCTCGATGGCGAGGAGTAACAGATACACCGGGTCAGTATTTGCTCCCGCATCTTTTAACCTCTTTACGATGGCGTCGTTTCCAAAGGCATAGGTATAAGCAGTTCGTCCATTGTCTGAGACGGCATTCACGTCTGCGCCTTTCTCTATCAGGTATTGGATTTTGTCTTCGTCCATGATGGCGACTGCTTCCATTAAGGCAGTGATACCTAAAGAACCCGGTTTGTTCACGTCGCCGCCTTGTTCTTCTACATAGATTCTCAGTTCTTCTAGCGGTTCGTCTCTTGTTATCATATTGAGGGCGTCGTCGTTTGACCCTCCTTTTTGTTTGCGCCCTTTCTTTTTGGTTTGTCTGGTCTTCTTTGTTACCTTCTTCTTGGACTGTTTTGGGGGCATTCCGTGTTCGGCTATATATATAAAAACACATAATCATTTAAAGTTGGTCTTACATTATTCTCTAATAACAATTCCATCATGAATACCCAGACGGCGACGTTTGTGGAATATATTTGGATTGGCGGAAACAATGAATTGCGCAGTAAAACAAAGGTGATGTATAGTGACGTTCATAACATGGATGATCTATCTCCGTGGAATTACGACGGTAGCTCCACAAACCAGGCCCATGGTCATGACTCTGAGGTTGTCTTGAAACCGAGAGCGATGTTTGGCGACCCCTTTCGCAAAGGTCCTCACAAACTCGTCTTGTGTGATACCTACACGCCGCTTGATGAACCGCTCTCGAATAACCATCGGCAATGGGCGACAGCATTGTTTGAGCGTAAGTGTGACGAAGAACCCTGGTTCGGGTTGGAACAAGAATACTTTTTGCTTGACCCGGTTACGTTGCTCCCATTGGGGTATGACGAAACGAAACTTCAAGGTCCCTATTATTGTAGTGTGGGGGCCGAGAATGCGTTTGGACGACACGTTGCCGATACTCATTTGCGGTTGTGCGTGGAGGCGGGTGTGCGAATTTCGGGCATCAATGCCGAGGTCGCTCCGGGACAATGGGAGTTTCAAGTTGGGCCTTGTGTGGACATTGAACAAGGTGACCATTTGTGGGTTGCCCGATATATTTTGAAAAGGGTGGCCGAAACGCAGAATGTGTGTGTGTCATTTGAACCCAAACCTCTTGCCGGTGAATGGAATGGTTCTGGATGTCATACCAATTATAGCACAAAACGTATGAGGGAAGGTGCTGACGGGAAAGACGGATTGGATTTTATTTATGACGCCATTCATAAATTGGAGTCCAAACATAGTGAGCATATGAAGGTATATGGCGAAGGGAATGAATTGCGTATGACCGGGAAATCTGAAACAGCGTCGTTTGATACTTTTTCTTATGGTGTTGCAGACAGAGGTGCTTCTGTGCGAATCGGCAATGAAAACTACAGAAATAGACGGGGTTACTTTGAAGACCGACGACCGAGTTCCAACTGTGACCCCTACTTGGTGACGGGTATGATTTTTCAGACGACGTGTCTAGAAGATGCGTGTATGAGATAGATATTGGAGAGACTTGTATAAGAGTTTTGATTGAGACTTGTATGAGATAGATATTGGTGAGACTTGTATGAGACTTGTATGAGAAAGATATTGGAGAGACTTGTATGAGACTTGTATGAGACTTGTATGAGACTTGTATGAGAGTTTTGATTGAGAAACTTGTATGAGAGACTTGTATGAGAGACTTGTATGAGAGACTTGTATGAGAGACTTGTATGAGACTTGTATGAGACTTGTATGAGAGACTTGTATGAGAGACTTGTATGAGAGACTTGTATGAGATAGATATTGGTGAGACTTGTATGAGACTTGTATGAGACTTGATTGAGAGACTTGATTGAGAGACTTGATTGAGACTTGTATGAGAGTTGTATGAGAGACTTGATTGAGACTTGTATGAGAGACTTGATTGAGAGACTTGATTGAGAGACTTGATTGAGAAAGATATTGTTGACTCTACTATTTTATTTTCCATATACTCTACCACCCTTCACACGACACACAGTTCCACCCAAGAGTTCCGTTGAACGTTGCCACGACGTCTTTATATGGTCCCACCTAAGAATCTACTGTAACATCTTATCTAAGAAATGAGTGACGAATTAAGAAATGAGTGACGAATCAAGAAATGAGTGACGAATCAAGAAATGAGTGACGAATTAAGAAGCGAGGTTTTTCGTGACTTTACAACGCGCCCACCTAAGAATCATTTGCGAGTTTCTTACAGGGTTGAACCACGTCAATTGCGAGAACCTTACAAAAATTCAAAAAAAAATATATGCAATTTATGCATATATTTTCTAACACATCTACAGCATTGTGATGGGAATACAAAAATGAACTGGCGGGAATACAAAAACACAAGACGAATTGGCGGGAAAACACAAGACGAATTGGCGGGAAAACACAAGACGAATTGGCGGGAATACTCAGTATGGGGCTCGAACCCATGGCCTCGAGTTTATTAGACTCGCGCTCTAACCAACTGAGCTAACCGAGCAACAAGGGATAAGAACCCCTAAGAATTTATACAAACTTCTGACTATAATTTTTTATATCGTGGTCGCCAGATGTATACACAGCAATCTACATATATACACCACTATATACTATAGGGTTTTCTTTATGTGATTTCGTAAGTTAGTTTTCTATGAATGGTGCAAACAAAATTATATAAAATTATTGTATAATAACCTGATTTATAGAACCAGATTATTATAGCATAAATGCTAACAAAATTCTCCCACTGAGATTCGAACTCAGGTTTTTAGATAGGCTTCCATATAAATATTTACATAATTTGTTGGTATTTACATGTTCAAAGTCTAAAGTGATAACCACTACACTATAGGAGAAGGTAGTATATTTAACCCATATACAAGAGGGAATTGCACCGAGCGGGATTCGAACCCACGGCAGACCAGGTCTTAAGTCTGGCTCCTTAGACCACTCGGACATCGGTGCTTGGTTGTAATGTGTCCCACCCACCCACATTACAATAGAACGCCATATTTTTATACCCTCTTCAGGTTTATACAATAGTTTTTTATAATTTTATAAGTCGTCCTTCCTCTAATAAAAAGTTTAAAGACATATTCAGGTCTGCCGCGTCCGGCGGAGGGTTTACAATACACTTACGAGTCTTCTGATTGCTTTCCAATACGCGCCCCTCCTCTTATAACACATATTGAAAACCAAACAGTCAGAGAGGGGCTCTCTTTAAAGGGTTCATCCGTATCTGTTATTTCCGTCTTATATGTCCCCTCTCTTAACATACAACAAAGAAATCCCAGAGAATAGTTTCACTTCATCTTGAAGCGTCCAACAAGAAAAAGTTTTGCGACATATTCAGGTCGTTGCACCAATGCGGGCTCGAACCGCAGACCTTCGGCTCATAAGACCGATGCTCTAACCAACTGAGCTATAGGTGCTTCCTCTACCGGGAATTGAACCCGAACCCCGAGCTTGAAAGGCTCATATCCTAACCATTAGACTATAGAGGAGATGGAACTGTTTATATGTTTCTTGTTTTGTATTTTTTATGTTTTCTTTTTATTATATTACCCGTTTCTTTTTATGTTGTTTCCGTAAATGCTTTACTCGGTTGACTCCTTCTTCGCTGCCGCCTTCTTCTTGGGAGCTGCCTTCTTCTTGGGTGCGTCGGCCGACTCAGCAGCTAGCACAGGAGTTCCAGCAGCCTTCTCCGCCTCCTTCGCTGCCTTCTCAGCTGCCTTCTTCGCCTCGCGCTCCTCCTTCGCGGCCTCCTTCTTCGCCTGTCTCTCCGCATCGCGCTCTGCCTTCTTCGCCTCCTTCGCTGCCTCGCGCTCTGCCTTCTTCGCCTCCTTCTTCATCACCTGTCTATGGTCTCTCTTGGACTTGCGAACATCCTTCTGGGTGTTCATGAACTGGTCCACAAACTGGTGCTGGTCCTCCCAGTTCTCGTCATAGGTGTGGGCTGCCTCTAGAGCCGCATCCAAGTCAAATGCGTCTCCCAGCTGCTCCTTCACGTGGTTCAGCATATAGAATCCGTAATCCAGGAACTTTCCATGCTTCATTCCCAGGCTCGGCTTCTTCTCCTTCTTCTCCGCCACCTCTACAGAGGCAGCGGCCTTGGGCTCCGCCTTCTTCGCGGCTCCCTTCTTCACGGTCTTCTTATCAGCGCTGTTGGTAGTGGACGACATAATCTCTTATAAATAGTTGTTATTACTGTATTTAGTATCTGGTTTTTATATCTTTTCAATTTTTTATATATTATTGTCTATTTATAGCCCTATCCTTCCATTATTCAATCAGTATGTTCTCTTTCCTCCATTTTGAAGGGATTTATACACACAAATATCCTCTCTTCCAAAGTGCATGTTTTTTTACAAAACAAAAAAGTTTTTCAGATTTGCACTTTTGGACATTTTTAAAAATGTCCAGTTTTCATTTTCTCAGAAAAGTTTTTTCTTGCAAAAACACACTTTTTCACTTCAAAGCATTATGCAGCTAATCGCATTTTTCAATTCCCCATTTGACTGCACAACTTTTTTTATAGTTTTGTTCAAAACCAATTTAGGGGTTTTTTTTGTAAACAAACCATATACTATTTTGTTTACAAATGATTACAGAAATTACCCCTAAAATACCCGCGACTTTTGAATGTGAAAAATGCGCTTTCATCTCCAGCAACAAAAAAGACTACACTAGACATTTAACCACTGCAAAGCATAAAAAGTTTACAGAGTTTACAGAAATTACCCCACACCTACCCACTCTCTTTGAATGCAACTTATGTGCCAAGCAATACAAATCTCGTATGGGATTGTGGAAACATCACCAAAAATGCTCTCTCTTACATAACCCGATTGAGGAATCCGTCAAAGAAACCGGTCCAAAACCATCCGTTCTCTCTGATACTGGCGTTTTTATTGATTTATTAAAGCAAAATCAAGAATTCAAAGAACTTATGATCGAACAATCGCGACAAATGCAAGAAATGCACCTCAATATACAAGAGAAACAAGAAGAAAACCAAGAGTTACAGAAACAATTGATAGAAGCCGTTAAGGTGAATGGCTCCCGTATAGAGAACCAGACCAATATCAACAACAATCATCAGAAATTCAATCTCAATTTCTTTTTGAATGAGCAATGTAAGGATGCAATCAACATGTCCGACTTTTTGGAGAACATCACATTAGACATGGAAGACTTAACTGAAACAGGTCGTCTCGGCTATGTAGGAGGCATTTCACGCATTTTGGTCAACAAACTACAAGAGTTGGATGTTTATAAACGACCCCTTCATTGCACCGATATGAAACGTGAGACATTGTATATCAAAGAAAACGACGAATGGGCCAAAGAAGACAATTCCAAGGACAAACTCAAGGAAATCGTTGACAAAGTCTCCAACAAAAACTGTAGAAACATCAAACAATGGACCGACCAACATCCGGAATACCAATTGTTTGACTCTTCCGAGAACATGGAATACATCAAACTGTGTGGAGCAGTTCTAGGAGGACTCGGAGAAGAAGAAACCCGCCAATTCCGCGAAAAAATCGTCAAAAACATCTTCAAGGAAATCATGGTCAATAAAATATAAAGTGCATGTTTTTTACAAAACAAAAAAGTTTTTCAGATTTTCACTTTTGGACATTTTTAAAAATGTCCAATTCTCATTTTCTCAGAAAAGTTTTTTCTTGCAAAAACACACGTTTTCACTTCAAAGCATTATGCAGCTAATCACCCATTTCAATATCCTATTTGACTGCACAACTTTTTTTGATTCTTTTGTTCACAATTCATTTAAGGGTTTTTTTGTTATCATACTATAGGATAAAAATGATAACAACAAAAACCCCAAAACACACTACGCGATTTGAATGTCAATCTTGCGCTTTCATTACCAGCAACAAAAAAGATTATAGTAAACATTTGAACACTGCAAAACATAAAAAGACTACGAATGGTAACTATTTCTCCCCTAAAAAACCCCTTACTTATATATGCTATCATTGTCACAAAGAATTTAAATATCCTTCTGGATTATCGAGACACAACAAACAATGTAAGCAAACTATACACGATTCTGTATCTGACACGAACTCCACACTTGGTGAAATCACCAAAAACCATATTTTAGAATTGCTCAAACAAAATCAGGAATTCAAACAGTTATTAACCTCCCAGCAGCAAGAAATACAACACCTACACAAACAGATTATTGACTCTGTCAAACATGCTGGCGATAACATACAGAACCAGACCAATATCAACAACAATCATCAGAAATTCAATCTCAATTTCTTTTTGAATGAGCAATGTAAGGATGCAATCAACATGTCCGACTTTTTGGAGAACATCACACTAGACATCCAAGACTTAACTGAAACCGGTCGCCTCGGCTATGTAGGAGGCATTTCACGCATTTTGGTCAACAAACTACAAGAGTTGGATGTCTATAAACGACCCCTTCATTGCACCGATATGAAACGCGAGACATTGTATATCAAAGAAAACGACGAGTGGGCCAAAGAAGACAATTCCAAGGACAAACTCAAGGAAATCGTGGACAAAGTCTCCAACAAAAACTGTAGAAACATCAAACAATGGACCGACCAACATCCAGGATACCAATTGGTGAACTCTTCCGAGAACATGGAATACATCAAACTGTGCGGAGCAGTTCTAGGAGGACTCGGAGAAGAAGAAACCCGCCAATTCCGCGAAAAAATCGTCAAAAACATCTTCAAGGAAATCATGATCAATAAATAAAATAGGAATTGTTCTTTCTTTCCACTACTCCAGGTTCTCTTCTATCATAAAAATACTTTCATGTCTACTCTATCATTTTCTATTGTGCACTATAGCATCTTTACTTTGTAGTATACTATCTTCAAATACCCACATTGAGAACCTTATCACTAAGAATTATAAATGAATCACATATGTATTTATTTATTATATCAAGAAATGAGTCACGAATCAAGAAATGAGTCATGAATCAAGAAATGAGTTACGAATCAATAACCCCATTACTCTCTTATAAGGACATGATAGAAACATTTTGTATATACACTGTATACCTAACACGGATGATTGTGATAGAAAAAACCGCAGACAACGAGAACCAAACAATCCAAATCAAGAAATCCATTTCAACAACCAATATGGTTTCGCAATACCAAATCAAGAAAACTCCTTCTCTTGTCCGACAGGACATCTCATGGAAAATTCCCCAAAGATACTACTCTTCCTATATGGACCCCGTAAAGGCTTTTTTATATCACAACACAATTCAGAATTATACTACCAGATTGTATTGGCAACGCAAATCTAGTCCAATACATTACGCATAAGTTCTCCGTTTTCGCGATAAAATTGAAGTTATTGTTATCATATTCTCTATCATAACAACAACCAATCAACCAATCATCCAATCAACCAATCAACATATACCCAAACAATTCAATATGGAACTCGCCAAAGAAGAATACGCTAACTCTCTTCCCCGAGACAATATTCAATCCATTGTTCAGAGTATCATGGAAGACACATCTATCACTGGTCTCAATCCAAAAACCTCCACAGACATACCTCAGAAAAAAAAGCGAACCCGTCTAACCAATGAACAAAAGGAACACAATCTCAAGCTCAAACAACAAGAAAAAGAACACAAACTTCTCCTCAAACAACAAGAAAAAGAACACAAACTTCTCCTCAAACAACAACAAAAACAAGACAAACTTCTTCTCAAGCAACAACAAAAACAAGACAAACTTCTCCTCAAGCAACAAACCAATGATACTGACAAAGTTAAAAAACCTAGAGGCAGACCTCCTAAGAAAATATCTACCCAACCTCTATCCAAGGAGTCTAACCCATCAGAACTGTCACAACCATTGGAACCATCACATCCATTGGAACCATCACAACCATCGGAACCGTCACAACCATCGGAACCATCAGAACCATTGGAACCATCACATCCGTCTTCGCCATCACAACCATCGGAACCGTCACAACAATTTGACGACATTATTCCCATCATACAATCTTTATCAGCTTCACATGATTTACACGCTATTCCCGACAAAACTATCAAATATATCATATTCCTTATCTTCTTATTCAATCACACCAACACCAACATTCCTCTCCCCCCACAAACTTTACACACTCTCATCACACATACCATCCACCAATTCAAACATTCCACCCTTCTAAAACACTATAACCATATCAAACACACACTACACAACAACTACAACAACAACAACAACACCCTTTAATCACTCATATCATCTATAGGCAAAAAGAACTGGGTTTCAATTAAAAATTCACAAATATAAATCGCAAAGTCAGGTAAATTTGTAAATAGAAACACAACTTTTTGTCCTAATGCGGAGAAGTCAATATCCATTATATTACTAAAAAGATATTTATAATTTCACAGTAAAAATAAATAAAATTATAATGACAATATATAGAAATGTATACGATTGTATTAGCTGGAGGGCTAGGTAAGAGAATGAATTCTGACATTCCAAAAGTATTACACAAAGTAAATGATATACCAATGATATGTCACGTGATTCGCGAAGCATTCAAGCTAGACGCGACCAAGATATTAGTAGTAGTCGGTAAATACAAAACAAAAATAGACACGGCGATTCAACAATTCCTGACAAAGAGCGAATACAGAAAAATAGTATATGTGATTCAAGAAGAACAAATAGTGAATGGGAGCCCCAAAACGATGGGAACAGGGGATGCGATTCGCTGTTGTATTCCCAAATTAACAGACCTCCGTCGTACTGGAAAAGAAGATGTCGTCATTTTATCTGGAGATGTCCCTTTAATAAAACATACAACAATCAAATTACTAACGGATGCGAAAAATACCCTATTAACAAGTATTGTCCGAAATCCATTTGGTTGTGGTCGAATATTTTTAAATGACAATAACGAAATCGCCAAGATTGTAGAAGAAAAGGACTGCGACTATGAACAACAAAAATGCAACCACGTAAATTGTGGTATATACAATTTAAACATTGACACCATCATTGACTATATCCCACTTATCACAAACAACAACAAGAGCGAAGAGTATTATTTAACAGATGTAGTAGAAATCGCACGAAACAACAACGTTCCTATAAACAGCGTAAGACTTCCAGTTCAAAACGCATCTGAAATTTTAAATGTAAATACACCAACTGACCTGAAAATCGCGAATTCACAATATAAAATTGAATAAAAAAGTTGGAAACAAATAAAGACAGTGAACAAATATCAACGATGGCGCCTATCAAATTCTCGGTGGAATACTTAGACTATTGCGCGACTTGCGAAAAGAAGACGGTAACTGCATGTTGCGATAGATGCGGAGATTCCGTATGTGGAAAATCAGAATGTTGCCGCAAATTTCCTAACTACAATGCGATAGATACGATATTTTGCACATATTGTTTAAAAAAGATAGAGAGTAACTTTAAAGAGACAAAAGAGCCTGAGCCTACCACATATAGAGCACCAAGTTACCAATATAACTAAAAAATATACGAAGATGAGGATACACATTTGTAATTTGTTTTTTATGTCTTTGATTTAATGGGAACAATCTGCGTCAATAACCACATACTCAATATACCAAACATATTGTAAATGGACTCGCCACTCTTAGAAATTGCCCAACGCAGAGCAATACAATGCGGGGATTGTGCTAAGAATGGAGAATAAACAAACCCAATGATTGTAGCAGGCACACAATATGATACATATACACGAGGGCTAGCATAGTGGATACAAATCCAAGCAACATAGATACCAAACATGGATACAAAAGGACCAGCATAACTTCGGAATGAATCAAAATAAGCGAGTGTTTTGTCGGCGTTCATATGAAAGATGGTATAAAACGGATTGTTTTATACAATTTCAATTTTATCAAGTGGTCTGGATATGTGGTTGATACCAGTTATAACGAGCCCCAATTGTATCTAAATAATAAGCAGATAACCATCCTAATGCGCCTGACACAACATCGCCAATGCGATTGATGAGCGGGTCTGGACATGGTTTTCCACCAGGCCAGAATGTGATGTATTGATTAATAATGTAAATGCTTGCGTGCAGGTTCTCAAACAATTCGTATAAAATGTGTATGATGATCCAGATATAAAAGTCTATCCCCCAGAAGTAGGCAAGGATTCCTGTTGAAAAATGTAAATAGGAGTATTGGTCTAGAAATACGGACATATATACAAGATAGGAAAATTATGGTTGTTCATTACAATGAATTGGAATTCTAATTACGGGATTCTATTTCAGACCAACGACAACAAACATTGTAAGGTGTATAAAGCATATATAGGGTAGTTTGACCCAATATATACAAAGCTCTCTGCGCGAATTGAACGCGCGACCTTTACATTACAAGTGTAATGCTCTACCACTAAGCTAAAAGAGCGATGAATATACAAATATACAATACGACTGCTATAGGATTCGAACCTATGCGGGAATATCCCAGTGGATTTCTAGTCCACCACCTTAACCACTCGGTCAAACAGCCTGAAGCTCTCTGGGTGATTCGAACACCCGACCTTACGCTTACTAAGCGTATGCTCTACCCCTAAGCTAAGAGAGCAAAGTTATATGACCCGTTTTTCATTTACAGTATATACACAATATAACATAGGAACAGTCCTTTATATAGATTTATTGTCTATTATTTATCTTATAATTTGTTGATGTCAATAATTCGGTCCATAGAAGGCAGTATTTCTTTATCGTGGGTAATAACAATAAGGGTTTTATCCTTTGTTTCGGCGATAATCATATCCATAACTTTGAGTCTCGTGTCGCCATCCAATCCCGTCAAAGGTTCGTCTAATATCATTATTTTACCTGGTTTCAAAATGCCGCGCATTAAGAGTGTAATTCTCTGCATGCCTCCGGATAAATTGCCTCCGTGAGTTCCTGCGGTTGCATGGACGCCATTGGGTAAATCTGAAAAAACATCTATCAAATCATATTGCTTTAATTTGTGTAGCAATTCATCTTCGCTTAGATGGTCATTTCCATACAACATGTTATAAACGATGGTTTCGTCAAATAAATTGGTTTTCTGATTGATATAATTTACATTGTCTCGTAAATACTGAAAATCCATGTTTTTAATATTGACGCCATCAATCAGCACCTCTCCTTCTTCGGGTTTATATAAGTTAATGAGCATTTTCATGAGTGTGCTTTTTCCAGAACCAGAACGACCAATCAACCCGATTTTCTTCCCTCCAGCGATTTCCATATTCAAACCATCAAACAAAAAGTCGTCACTGCTTTGGTCGTATCGGTATTTCACATTTTTAAATTCAATATCTCCTTTGTGGATGATGTCTTTCTGAGTTCCATTATGTTGCTCCGCGAAAATATCATTCAAAAAATCCTTTGATCCATAAACAATGCCCATTTTGTATATCATCTGATGAACAAGACCAGAGTTTACATTCAACATATAACCCACTAACTGTCCAATAATTAATAATACGACGATACCTTCACCTGTCGTAACAGTCTTGTTTACAAACATATTGTATAGCAACAGAATGGACACCGCATATAAGCCAATGGTAATAATTTGTGTTAACAAAATAACCCAATTCTGCATATACATCACCTCTTTGTTCATATCGGTGTTTATCTTCTCCATATCATTGTTTTTCTTAATTTCGCTATCCAACTCGTTGTTGATATATACATTCATGAGGTTGTCCAAACTATTTTGTAAATTTTCACTTAAGTTCGTATTAAAATACTGTTCTTTCTTACTCACTTTGTCTATAACATACATGCCTCCAATTGCTTGAATGACCATACATAAAACAAACCCTACCAAACTAATCAGACCAAACATGGGATTTTTCATCAGTAAATACCCGACAATAAAGATAGACACAGTTAATTCGGGGAAAAACCGAGTAATGGTATATTGAAACATGTCCTTGATATTGCGGGTCAACTCCATGACACGAGATAGGTAATCGCCGGTTTTTATATCCTTGAAATTGTTTAATTGCGAATAAATGGTTTTTTCGTAGATAATCTCACGGATATGTGCAAAATATTCTGGAACGAGGGTGGACTCTAAATAGTGCTTTACACTGTCTGAACCAATAATAAAAACCCAAACGATAACTAGCATACTCAACATGCCAGGCAAATTCTGTTCGGAGAGATTTTCGCCGAAATTCCATATATCTGGAAATACCTTGGATGTTTTTAATTGTTCGAATACCTTTCCATATACCTTGGGCAATACAATGCCTTCAATTGGGAAGAATATAACGATTAATAATACATAAAATATAAAGGTTGTTTTGTATTTAGTGATAAAATCTAATACTAGAGGTTTGAACAACATTACTTATAATAAAAATATAAAAAAAATATATAGAAATTTCTGAAATGCGAAGAATGATTTCTTCTAAAAACGTAACATCCAGATATATCGAAAATCTATTCAAAAAAGCCGATACATTCAAACAATCACCTAGTGTGAAAAAGTGGACAAATAAGGTGATGGTCAATGCTTGTTTTAAACCTTTGAATATTTAAAACGCTGGTTGTTCTTGCGGTTCTTGTTCTTGCGGTTCTTGTTCTTGCTGTTCTTGCTCTTGCTCTTGCTCTTGTTGTTCTTGATTATTTTCATATGTTGTATTAGATTGGTTTGTTACAACATATTTTTCAATATCATCTGGACGTAATACAAAATTTATATTTTGAATACGTTGTAATTCATTGTTACGTAATTGTTTATCTTCT
>Ga0209662_1000195_pt1 | contig 36974 bp, 34 predicted proteins | sample SaaInlV_150m_DNA_4_FD_184662 | JGI IMG/M metagenome (GOLD analysis project Ga0209662, IMG submission 184662) | Marine microbial communities from expanding oxygen minimum zones in the Saanich Inlet - SI072_LV_150m_DNA (SPAdes) (version 2) | ecosystem: Environmental > Aquatic > Marine > Intertidal...
TCCTTGCTTTCATCCTTGCTTTCATCCTTGCTTTCATCCTTGCTTTCATCCTTGCTTTCATCCTTGCTTTCATCCTTGCTTTCATCCTTGCTTTCATCCTTGCTTTCATCATTGGTACCATCTTCTGTGGTTATGGGATCAGAGTTGTCGCTGTCAGGACTTCTATTCAGTTGAATATAGCACTTGTCCACATCATACTCATAATCCTTCTCGGCATCTTCATAGCGGACGTGGTAGGTGTTGGGGATGAGCATGCGGTTGACTTCGAAGATATTACCTGGGTACCATTTGCCTCGTCGGCGGTAGTTGCATTTCACCTTGTCACCTACCACAAAGCCCTTATTGAGTCTCACCAATTTGCGATCAACACCGATCTCGCGTTCTCCATCATCGTAGTTAATATCGAGTGTGCCATTATCATACTCCCAGCTTATGAAACCATGGCACCATTTGCCTCGTCCACGAAAGAGGGCTTCGACCTTAGTTCCAGTGGTCAGACCATCCCTATATTTTTCCATGTTTTTTTGCTTCAGTTTTAAAATCTTTTCTGCTCTTTTCTTAACGCGGTCGTTTTTTTTGCTGTCAGGAACATCAATATGTCTAGTTAGATATTTAATCTCATTAAGATATTGTAGTATAAAACCGTCCATATCAACTGCGTTTAAAATATGATCAACAATGATGAGAAAAAAGGCATCTGGAACACCTCGTGTATATGTGTCCATTCTAAACTTAGATTTACGTATTCTTGTTTCTTCACTGCATCTTTTGTCGTTTTTATATATCAAAACGTGATGAAAACAATTTAGAATATCCGTAATAAATGTGAGTTTCTTTTTATCCATTTTCTTTTTGTGTTCTACTTGTTTCTTAGTAATCATATCTTCATTTATTGTTGTTATTGTTGTTCTGTTTTCCTCATCAGATGTTTCTTTCGTATATTTCTCTTCATTCTGCTGATTAAACTCTTTAATTAACATATCAAAATATCTCTTATATCTCTGCAAAATAACACGAATATTTATAATAATGTCGATTTTTTGTCGATATGTCTGAATAGTATATTCATTTATATCAATAACCTCTTTATCTATCCATTCGTCATTGATAATATAATCTGGAAATATATAATTATCAACCCGTTGTCTTCTGGATGGATTATACACATCAGTTTCGATAGACCTACCACTACAACCACATGATAGAGAGGGAAAATAACGTGATTTTTTCTTCTTATATAGTTTAATACCATAATATTTATCATGATAAACTGGATCATAATCCATATCTTTTTTAATATTCATATTGTTCACGCTTGTCATTATTAAATCATAATATTTATACTTAAATTGTTGGGAGTCAACGTGTTCGTCTTCCCATACTGACTGTCTTTCTCTAATTTTCGAAATCGTGTGTTCGTTTTCTCTCTTCATTTGTGTAATAGACTTTTCTTCAACAATACAATTGCGAAGTGTAATATTTTCCAATTCACTTGTAGGATAAAACTCGACATGATAAAACGTAATAGTTTGGTTGGTTGTACTCTTATCACTTAAATAAGAAAATCCCATACTAGTAAAATATTTCATTCCGAGATCATTACAATAATTAAACATAGATCGATGTTTATCATAAAATATCATCTCGTGATGCACCTCATTCATACCATTCTGTCTTTTTCTCACAAAATCAACAAGTAAATCGTTCTCGATATAGAACTTATATCGGAAGAACTTATGATTTTCCAAAAACTTTGCTATAAGAAGATCATTTCTCCAGTATTTTATGACATCATATGGAACATTCGAATCATAAATAATTTTTTGTATTTTAATACACCAAGGTAACTCATTAGTTGTAGTTTCAAAAAATATCTCACTTCCATTATTATCATAACTTAGCACTAGATCAGTTGATGACTTAGTTTCACTTTCATTTACGTTTCCTGATCCTGACTCGGCTGTTACTCCTTGATAACTTGCACCTACGCTTACATGATTACTCTCTTGACTTGTTTTATCAGTAGAATAGCTCCATCGAATAGACTTTGCACCAAAACTTTGTGATAGAAATATTAAAAAATCGTGAACATATGACTTCATTTGAAACGAATATCTATCTACAGTGTAGTAATTAATGGTTTTTTGATTTTTGAAGTTGTAAGTATCAAATAACACATATAAAACACCAAAACAAGGATATTTTAATCCGTCATACAAAACTTGCTTATCATAGTTCTCTCCAAATGTGTAACACTGACACTGGTAACAAAGGTAATCATCCTCAAAATTGCTTATTTCAATAATATGTATTTTTTTCTTTCGAAACTCTTCAATCATCTGTTTATAGTACGATTTCGTCGAAAACGTATGTTGAAGACATGATACTATTCTACTTTTTTCAAAAAAAACAATATATTCTGGTTTCTCAATATGATTTATTAAAAACGACTGATCTTTTTCATCGAATAGTTGATTATCAAAAGACATTGTAAATATTATAGTGAATATTTACTTCTATAATAACATAACAATAAATATATTCTTTACGTAAACAACGAATATATCTATCAAATAATATTATTCAAATATATACAAGACATCCAATGGATACAAAATCTCTTCTGAAATATACTGTATATATTTCACTCCTCATTCAGATTTTAACTGGAATAGCTAACATGTGGATACTGCAATACAACACGCCATCTAGCGTGAATATTCTTCGCGAACTTATATATGCTGAACTAGCAGTTCAAATAGTAGAAGTTATCTTTTATATTTGGCTCACATATAATTTCTTCAAGATATCAAACATTACTCCACATAGATATTATGATTGGATGTTTACAACACCTACTATGTTGATAACCTTAATTGCATACTTTATATTTTTAAAATACAACTCTTCAAACCTCGACACATCTACCCTCTCTCTTGAACAAATACTATCAAAGGAAAGTTATCCAATACTTTCAGTTGTAGTATTAAATGCAGCCATGCTGTTGTTTGGATACCTTGGAGAAATAGGAAAAATGGGTAAGAAGATATCAGTTTTCATAGGAACTATTGCATTCTTGATTTATTTTTACATTATTTATAAAAACTATGTCGTTGGTGTAGAAGATGCATACACAATGTTTTATGTATTCTTTGCAATATGGTCGCTTTATGGTGTAGCAGCGCTGTTTCCATATGACTGGAAAAATGTTTCATACAACATACTTGATCTATTTGCGAAAAACTTCTTTGGAGTTTTCCTAACGGTTGTTCTTTATGGTTACGTGAATAAGTAACTATAAATTGAACAGCAACTTAAAGACTATAATATAAGATACAACAGCAAATATACATTACACACTTTTAAAGTAAAATGGCGCGCACGAACAATGACAACAAATCCAAGGCCGATACCAAGTCCAATACTTCGGGCTCAGGTGCAAAAGGTAAGTCAGAAAACGCAAAAAATAAAAAGAGGAGTGGAGGCGACGATCATCACGATGATGACGAAGACGAAGAAGATATTATTGATGAATTAGAGTACAAGAAGTTTCTGAGTAAACTATTCCCATCCAAACATATGAAGGAGAACGTCGAAAAGGGAGAACGCCTCAAACGCATTATCAAAGAGGATATGCAGGAACAAGATGAAGAAGAGGAGGGTTCATCAAGTTCTCATTCTGGATCGAATGAAGAGGTAGAACTAGAAATTACACCTGTAAAAAAATCAAAGAAAAATACTATTATTTCAAAATCAAACGCCGACAAGTTTATTGATGTTATCGAAGACACCGAAGATGAAAATGGAGACGATGACAGTGTGCAAAAGAAGCCTAAAAGTAAGTCTGAGCGAAAATCACCCAAGGCAAAGGCTGGCGGAGGAGGTGGAGGAAACTATAATATTATCTTCACAATCGGAGGAGAAGAATATGGCGAAGATGAGGATGAAGATTATGAAGAGGAATCTGGTTCAGAAGAAGACGAAGATTATGAAGAAAGCGAAGACGAAGATGTTAGCGTGTCAAGTGTCTCCGATTCATCTGACGAAGAAGATTGTGAGGAAGACGAAGAGTGTGAGGAGGAAGAGGAAGAGGAAGAGGAAGAGGAAGAGGAAGAGGAAGAGGAAGAGGAAGAGCCTCCTGTTACAAGAAGTAGAGCTAAGAAGCTTTCACCCAATGTCAAAAAAAATGTCATCTCTGACAAAGAAAAGGATATTCAACCCAAAAATGATACATCCACAACAAATGTCCTCAGTGTTATGAAAAAATTATGCAATGACAACGCAAGCGACAAACTTCTTCAAGAATCTATGAAAATGGGCATTGAACATTATCAGAGTAAGGTTGAAAAGACCGATCGCCAGAAAGAGCGTAAGGAACAAAAGCAAAAGGATAAAAATGCACGCATCTTCAAGAAGCTACTAAGAAATAAAAATAAGACAAACGACTACACATTCTTTGATGGTCTCGAAAAGGAAAAGCAACTCAAGCTAATTAAAGAAGCCAGAGAAGTGAATAAAATCTCGAATATTGAAACTCCCTATCGCGTTAATCTTCTACAATCAGAGATACCACATGTATTCAAATCTATCGCACTGAAAAAGCTTAACTCGTTGAAGTATATGGAGCCTGGAAGCGGCGAGTTCTACAAAATCAAAAACTGGGTAGATACTTTTATGCGCATCCCATTCAACACCTATAAAACACTTCCTGTCACAATGGAAGATGGTGTCGACAAATGTCACGAGTTCATGGAAAATGCTCAACAAACTCTTGACAATGCAGTTTATGGCCTAGATGATGCAAAGATGCAAATTATGCAAATGCTTGGTCAGCTAGTAACAAACCCACAAGCTATTGGATCAGCAATCGCAATCAAGGGTCCTATGGGAACTGGTAAGACGACCCTTGTAAAGGAGGGTATTTCAAAAATCCTAGACAGACCATTTGCGTTCCTTGCTCTTGGAGGAGCAACCGATAGCAGCTTCCTCGAGGGACATTCTTACACATACGAAGGAAGTGTGTGGGGCAAGATTGTTCAGATCCTTCTCGATAGTAAATGCATGAACCCAGTTATCTACTTCGATGAGCTAGATAAGATTAGTGACACCCCTAAGGGCGAAGAGATTGCGGGTATTCTTACACATCTCACAGACACCAGTCAAAACAGTCAGTTTCACGATAAATACTTTTCAGAGATTGACTTTGATTTAAGTAAGTGTTTGTTTATCTTCAGTTACAATGACGAAAGCAAGGTGAACCCCATCTTAAGAGATAGAATGTATCGTATTCAGACCATGGGATACGATGTTAAAGAAAAGGTGGTCATTTCAGATAGTCATGTATTGCCAAAAATTAGAGAACAGGTTAGATTTTCGAATGAAGATGTTATCATTCCAGAAGATACAATCAGACATGTTATTACCAATTACTGCGATAAAGAAGATGGTGTTCGCAATCTTAAAAGATGTCTAGAGATCGTATTCACAAAGCTTAACCTATATCGACTTATGAAACCTGGAACAAATCTATTCAAAAAGGAAATGTCATTAGAGGTTACATTCCCCCTTACTGTAACAAATGAAGTTGTAGATAAACTTCTTAAACGCAGTGGAGGTGCATCAGTGTCACACACAATGATGTATCTATAAATATTATTTAATAATTTACTTGTAATCTATATAAACACATATTTTTCATTACTGTATTAGTGGATCAGTTATATCATGCAGACACAATACACATATAAAAAACCACAACCTTCGGCGGAAGGTGCATATGCAGATGACCTTTCTGTTTTGGCCTACAGAAAAGTACTTGCAAGTATGCAAGAACAGCGAACGGTTCTTAAACTAAACAGCATGAAAGGACAAGATTCTTCCCGAAAGCATGCTATAAAAAATATTGATGAGTTAATTTCTTCTCTAGAAACAACTTTAAAAAACGAATGTTGTCATAAATATATTGTAAACGATTATATTGATATTGATCCAGAAAGAAGTATGCCAATCAGCTATTGCGATAGGTGTTATCAAACATTCTCAAATAAGTAACTACATATTTCATAATAGAATATATACATTTTCTATTATGTAATTTAGTGTTTATGGTTACGTCTGCGAGTTTTGCGTTTGTTAGAACGACGACCACCCCTTGAGTTATTTAAAGATTTCTTAGCGTTCTTAGCGTGCCATGATCCTCTAACAATCATGGGTCTACCTGGATCCAAAACATCATCATCATCACCTAACATAGATAATATAGAACTTCTATCACTATCCATGGAAGGGCGGCTTGACACTGAGTATCGACTTAATAGTGAGCTTCTATCACTATCCATAGAAGGGCGGCTTGACATTGAGTATCGACTTAATAGTGAGCTTCTATCACTATCCATAGAAGGGCGGCTTGAGCTTGAGCTACGAACATTATCTTCTATCAGATCATAGCTCTCTTTTTTATAGTTGTAAGTTCCCATATTATTTTTTACGGTAACGTCATATGGTAGATTGTTTTTCCATTTTCCAGATATAATAGTTCCAGATCTAATAGTTTCAGATATATTTGACTTTCCAGTATACCATTCATTAGCATCATTATGCACAATGTTGTCCGATTCCCATGTTCCATTTCCAGAAGCACGACCTCTTCCGTTTGGTTCCTTATCCCCACAATCTACTTCTCCGCGATAAATACCAGTTCCTGGATTATAGGGAGACCAATTGCTTAAATCAATCCTCTTCTGGCCAACACGAACTCCACTTGAAACTCCCGAACATCCATTAGTTGCGGCGTCTCTGCTACCTGCTCTTCTTTTTCTACTCTGTCTTCTTCCACGACGAGTTTTCGCATGCTTTGAACGCTTGCTATTTTTTTTGGTTTTAGATTTTCCCATATATAATATGTAAATATAATACTTTCGCAAACAACATATACATATACATATTATACTCAAAATGTATTTACTTACTTCTTTACTTGTTGAACTCTTTATCACTAGTAAGATTATCAACAGTGATCACATGAACATCAGAGGTCTTGTCACAAACACCCTGACACTTACTAGCACTGCCTGCACCAGAACACTTATCATTTGATGATGTTTCAGACTCAGTTGCACCCTTTATGTTATTTTTATCTTCGCACCCGCCTGTTTTGTTGCAACTGTCTTCCTTGACCTGTTTGTTTCCCCATACCACGCAAGGAGAATACCAAGGAGATTCGCACGCACAATCTTTTTCGTGTATATTTTGTATTCTTACAGATACTTCGCTTGTATCTCCCAGTAAACGCAATAATTTATCATACGCTAGATCGATTATATCCGTAAGGGTATACTTGCAACAAGAACACAATACGAATGCTCCAATTATCCAACCAAGGATTAGCATCATAATTATATTAAGTAGGGTTAGTTTTAACACTTTCCCAAGAACTTTTATTTCAAGAAATGTCTGATTTAATTTAAGCTCGAACATATTGGTATCTATATATTTGGAAACGATTATTATTTATTCAAAATGATCCAGACACGAATTATAATCTTGAAGGATAAGACCGCAATCTGTCTTAAATTCTCCTGTTTCTGTCAGAAGATGATATAAAACCTTGCTTTTATTTTTCGTTTCAACTTCTTTTTTATCTATGAATTCGAAAAGGGTCGTTCGAGACTTACCAGATAATTCACAATCAGATGATGTCTTATATATAAGATTTCCACCACCACGCAATACATGGGTAGCTGAACCCCTACCCGAAACATTATAATACATTTGGTCTAGATCCTTCGCATATATCTTAACAACACCAATAACGGTATTTCCTAAACAAAGTTCAGCGCCCACTTTTATTTTCGAGATAGGAATAGACCCATCGGTCGTGTCAATTAGCGACATTCCATCCAGGCCTCCATCAAAATATTTGTGTATATTTTCAGGATTATGTAACTCAGTCGTTGACATTGTTGGATATAGAGTGTCTTTTAGTTGGGTCATAAAACCATACGTCTCATCGGTCTTTATCATATCATCCCAATCTGAAAATACAAGGCCGCCCATGTGTATTTTCTTTGTGCTAACATTGAGACAATATAAATATTCAATATCAGATGCATCAGGAAACAAACTAAAATTAGGATGGCTTAACGACTTTATCCAGGATCCTTCATGATAAACATAATGACATCCAGTTACTCTAACATTGGGAGATATCAAGCCAATTATATTATCAGGGGTTTTTTTGACTTTCATACGTGCAGTAACTACACCCCCATCTTTCAATACATCGCCTATCTTAACCTCGCGTATATGAATGGTCTCTCCGTTCTTCAGGGTTATACGAGAGTCTCCAGAAAAACAACTAGGCCGCCCAGGTTTTCCAGGAGGAGATCTACTTGTTTGAATGTTCATAATCTTACTTAACCATACAGTCATAACAATAAGAGGAATAGATATAGAAATAAACACGGCTGTAAGACCTGCCGCTATACCCCATGTCCACGGCATCATCCAAAAACCAACAATTATCACAGCCATCGTTACCAAAAATATAATACACAACTCCATCACCGCACCAAGTGCTGACTTTAGAGTGTAATATGAACCCAACACCGTATATAATCCTGCTACGGCCACACCCTGAACTTTGGCAAACAAATCACGCATTGATATTATTATTTGTTGAATGACAATTACAAATCCGGACACGCGGTTCATAAGGTTTGCAACTACCTGTTTCAGTTTATCGCGGATAGATAGAAACATTTTTCGAATGGACTGCAATATCGAAAATATAATTTTCCACATACCCAGAATAGGGTACAGAATGAACTTGATAGGGTTGGTAAAATTACTCATAATATTTGTAAACATATCATTTATACAATAGTTAGCATTGTTACCCGCAAACTCAACCCAACCCACACCTTTCGGCCGCATAATGTATCCAGCAAAAGGCATATATATTGGATTACACCTGTGTTTTGGCCAGTCTCGTTTTACGGGTTCAATATTCATACTTATCTTAACATACTGCATGTAGAGAACAAGAAGCGAAATCAAAACTATACATATAAAGACAGATCCCCCGTATAAATCAAAGTAAGATAACTTGTCATATGTTTTATTGATATAATCTATACTTTTTTGAATATTGTTCATATATTGAACATGGATAATATTCAAACCAACATAACCCTTTTATAACCACTCTATCGTATAGTAATTGTGTCAATTCTTAATTGTCGTGATTACTTTGTGATTAAATCGTCTTCCCAATCCCAAAATGTTACCCCGCCTATGGGAATAGTATGATCTTCGGTGATCAAACATGAAAATGTTTCGGCGGTTTCACTCGTTAACACCGCATCGGGATGATCTTTCACCATACAATAGGCATTTGTATATTCGTTCAACACATAATGAGATCCTGTGACAAATATGTCTCTCTTCTCTTCACATTTAGAACTCATTCTATAAAAACATTCTTTGTTTGCATTCGCAACCTTGAGAACCGCATACACGGACTTTCCACTACTTAATTTATCTCCTAAAGAAACTCTATTCATCGCTAAAAGCTCACCATTTTCCATTTCAACAAGCGTGTCGTCTCTAAAACATATCGCTCGAACCATTTGACCAGGCGGTCCAGCCCATGCACTCTGCATTGTCTTTACGGAACCATCCATTGTATACAATAACGTAACCATGACGCCGACCATTTTTCCAACACTATCTTTTATAGAAATAGACAGCTTTTGCATCTGTATGGTTATATTTGCAAATATGCCCATAATCGAGCCAACAATATTTGTAATAAAATCTCGAATAAAAGATATCATCTTTCGGAACTTCTGTAACGATCCAAACACATCGCCCGCCATAGTTCCAAGGTTCTTGATAATCCATGTTATTGGTTTTAACAACACACCCATGTAGTTTGCCTGCATATTTTGAACACAAAATGTAAAATCTTCCTGGACATTTTTCGATAATGGCATATACATTGGATTGCATCTATACTTTGGCCAATTAGCACGTATATCATCGATTGCAAGAAATAGCATCATCCCTAATGCAAGAGCTATATACGCTACTGTCACGTAAGCAAAATTAAACCAATCACCTCCTTTTGGCATTATAAACTTCGATTTGTATAGATTATACTTATAATACCAAAATATTATTGTTTCGTAAACAATACTATTTTGGATAAAACGAATTTAATTTATTAACGTTTCTTTGTTCTCTTAGAACGAGACTTCTTAACTGTCTTTTTCTTACCCTTGCTTTTTTTGGATTTGGATTTGGATTTGGATTTGGATTTCCCTCTACTCTTTCGGCCACGAGTTCTTCTCTTTCTTCGGCGTTTTCCACCACCAACATTATCGTATTTGGTATCAGCCAGTCCCTGATTACTCGATTCTTGGTTCGCAGTCACTTGACTATCTGTAGTATATGGACCACTAGAGGTTTCTCTTGCAGGGCTTTGCACGTTGATTGCTTTTAATTCTCCGCTGGATGTATCGCCAGATGTGTCGCCACTATCTTCACTAGTGGGAGGCTGAGGAGTTGCGTCAGTTCCACCGTTTTGATAGCGTCGCGGGCGTCGTCTTCCTCCACCTTGGATATTATTCAGTTCATTTAATTTATCTCCGTCCGCACTTCCCGCATTTGCCGCGTCCTCTTGTGGATCAGTTGCATCATTACTATAGCCCTGGGTTTGGGGTGGAGCAGTTCCTTCTCCATACCCCGAGCTTCCAGCTTTCATGTTTTTGTAGTTACGAGGCATCTATATATTAATTGCACATTATTTTAGACAACAAATTAAGTTAATACTACACAGATATAAATACATCTAATATATATCTATATATCCTAGTAGAAACGATACATAACTCAAGATGGACGATACTCAACGACTACAACTAAAACAAATGATTGAAGCAAATAATACTGAAGACCATACGAACACGATCCGTAAACTAAAGCACAGTCAACTCCTTGTTTCCGATATTCGAACACTTCAACAACTTAAGTTTAAACACAAGGGTGACCTCGACAAGGTTCACGAAGAGGCACTAGAAATGTGTTCGTTCTTATACACAAACTACACTGACATATATAACAAAGTCAAAAATGACGAGATCGATCTTCCACTGTTAAATCAGTTTCTTAATGTCTTGCTAAGAATTGAAAATGGAGAAATGGATCAACACGAGGGTTCGTATTATATTGGATCTCTTTTGAAAGAAATATATATCGACAGTGCACTTAAAAAGGCAGACAAGTTAGATCAACAGAGAGCGGCAGCAGAAGCAGTTCCTACTGCAGCAGTACACAAGGTATCCTGGAAAGAGTTCAAGGCATCGAAACAAAATCAGTAGATGCAGTATAAATATTACATTATTGTTTATTATATATACCATAATGCAGTCAAATACTTAAGAATATATAATCGCAAATAAATTGAAAACATATTATATACGTTTGTACAAGAAGACTTATTTTATAACGTGTAAACGCACAATAAAATGTTTGATCAATCGATATTAAATACATTTGAGAATACGGTTACTGATCCAATTACTAAAATTGTTACCAGTCCACAAAAGGAGTACATTCATGAAAAAACATGTTTTGGAAACGATACAGAAGAACATATTCAACTTATGAAGAACGCATTTCATGTTAGACAAGTGCAAATGAAAGAAGGTGAAATAGCTCAAATAGCTCTTGGATCCTGGCATGGATGGAGAGACCTAGGCATTGGTCACGAAACCGGGTTAGATATTAAAAAAAATGATAACAGTGTTATCATAGAACTAAAAAATAAATATAACACGTGCAACTCTGGCAGTCAAAAGAGTATTCTCGACAAACTTGCAGGCTACAAAGAAAAAAATCCACATACTATGTGCGTTTGGGGAATAATAAACCCGAAACCAAATACCAAATCACATACTAAAAAAATAATTCATAATGGACAAGAAATTATGAAAATACAAGGAGATGACCTGTTTAAGATTGTATGCGAGTATAATGATTATGATTACACAAAAGAAGTGATTGATATAGTAAAAAAAATTATGTACAATATCAATACGTCTGTATAATTATTTGTAAAACTTGTAAATTATAATTAACTATAAAACTTTTTTTACTTGTTTTGCAATTGCTGACGCAAGGTTCACTGGAACGGCATTCCCTATCTGCTTATAGATCTGATTCATTGAACCACTAAACTTATAGTCGTCTGGAAACGTTTGGATGCGAGCATATTCAAGCGTCTGCAATGGTCTGGTCTCTAATGGATGACATCGCTCTGTCTGCTTCTGCGATGGCGTTGTCAGTAATGTCAATGATGGCTTCTCCATATCAAGCCGCTTCAGAATACCTCGCTTACCTCCACCCGACATGTAGCTGTTACCAAGATAACTTTTTTGTAAATCTTCTGGCAAGTTCACCCAACAACCTCCCTGAGGTATCTGATCAAATAATTCACATTTTTCTTTCTTATAAACTGCTCCAATACTACTAGGACAATCTGTTAATACATCTTTCAACACAGGCTTCACATCTTGCACTGCAGGATATTCAAACTCACTTTCAAGATCATTTCGCGTCCCTAATATAATGAGACGTTCACGATTTTGAGGAACACCGTAATCATTCGCGTTCAAAACGGAATACTGAATATTATATAATCCAATCTTCACTAATTCTTCAATGATATATCTTAATGTATCCCCATTATTATGCGTAGCAAGACCTTTCACATTTTCGATCAAGAACACTTTGGGTTCTATTGCTGTAACCATTTTTATAAAACTCATCATCAACTTACCACGCTCGTCTTCAATTCCTAGACGCTTTCCTGCTTGCGAAAACGACTGACATGGTACACCACCCATCAGAACATCTACATTCATATTTTTATACTGAGTTAGTTCTATATCCGTCATACTTCCATGAAATACGTTTGCTTCTGGATGGTTTTGTAGTAAGGTATTACAACAGTGCTTATCAAAATCATTCAACAATAACGGAACAAAACCATTGTCCATAAACCCTTTACTCAACCCACCTGCTCCCGCACACACTTCAATAAATGTTTTGGCACTTGTTGTCATAGTTTGATATACCTATATATTATCGGTCTATACTAATTCAATTTATCTGTAAATGAAAAAAAACCGAGTTTGAAAGTTTTGTGTAATCCTGATTGGACATTTTTAAAATGTCCATTTTGAAATATACAGAAGTTTAAACTTTCAAAAAATATGCGAATTTTGAGTTGTGAGCATAATGCTGTAATTTCAATTTTTTCATGAATTCTCTGACTGCATAAAAAATTCATATTATTTTTTAAAAGAATATAGGCATTTTTTTTATTAGCATATATTAAGGAGAAATGCTAAATGAAAAAATGCCAAAAAATGCCGAAAAGTTTGAATGTGTTTTATGTGACTTTAAATGTAGTAAACATAGTAACTATACAAAACATTTAATGACACGCAAACACCTAAATGCTAAAAATATGATGCCCAATGCTAAAAAAAAATGCCAAATAGATTTTAACTGTATTTGTGGTAAGCAGTTTAAACACCATTCAAGCTATTCTCGCCATAAGAAGACATGCACGTATGTTCTTGAATCTAAACCTGAACCTGAACCCGAAGTTGAACCCGAAATCAAAGAAAAAAATACTCCAACTACGGAGAATGTATTGGAAGCAATGATGGACCGAATGCAAAAACAAGATAAGGTTATTGAAAAATTAGTTGAAAATATAGAAACATCTCAACCAAAGGTAATCAATAATTACAATACAACGAACAACTTCAATCTCAATATGTTCTTGAACGATACATGTAAGAATGCGATGAACATAACCGACTTTATGGAGTCCATCAAGCTTACACTTGCAGACATGGATAATTTGGGGAAGGTAGGCTATGTCGATGCAGTAAGCAAGCTTATTGTTGATGGCCTCAACCAGTTGGATGTTAGTGAACGCCCGATACATTGTACAGATGCAAAACGTAATTCTCTTTACCTCAAGAATAACGATGAGTGGAACAAAGAGGCCGCCGACATGCCTAACATAAAGAAGGTCATCAAAAATGTCACGAATAAAAATCAAAGTAAGATCTACGACTGGATGGATCACAATCCGACACATAAATCATTAGGCACTGCAAAACATAGAGAATACATGTCGATTGTCGGAGAGGCGATGGGACCAACAACCGATGAAGAAGAGACCATCAAGTTCAAGTCTATTATAAACAGGGTATCGTCTGCCACGATAATAGACAAACAAGTACCCCCTCCGCCGATTAAGTCGGTTATGAATGTTGAATAGAATGGTTTGTTCTGCAAATAAATTCTGTTTACCTAATGTAGTTACTCCTATATAATCATCAATAATGGGTGGGTGTGTATCATCTAATTATCATGGCGAAGGCTTACAAAGCGACTATGTGTGTGGTGTATGTAACAAGGAATTAAGCGATCGTTATTTAGAGTGTTCATATTGCAAGAACTATACACATTATGCGTGTTCCAGATTATCAAGTTATAGTCTAGAGCATTGTATCATTTGTGGAAGAATGGGTGGATTAATAAAACGGTTCAATGCTGATCTAGATAAAAATAGGGTCAATACAATATAGTAGCATCGTGCATAATTATTTACAATTATACACTATACGGGAGAATGAGTGAAAAGGTAGGTCAGTCGTATTTATTGAAATATAATGCGATTGCACATTTGTGTCTTGCTGTTACATATGGTATTAGCACGATATCATATTTTACCCCAATGTTTCAATACAGCACAGCCAATTATGACGAGATGTCCCAACTGTGGGATAAAGAGTTTGGTAGAGTAGCCCATTTTACAGGTCATCTTATCATATCATGCACACAACTTATTTTATCTAATAATGAAGACAATATTGGCGATATGCGGACGATGTTATTGGGTATGTTTGGTCACTCTTTATTGTTAATCTATGGTTTTTGGATGATAAACCTTTCTGGATTATTATTTTTGAACGTATTTTTTTCAGCTCTTCAGTGCGGGATGATATATTTTTATGCTTCGAACCGATATCCTGATATGGGGGTAATTCCAGTGCAAAATATGATAACAAGACGAGATATCTACTTGTGTATTTTCGGGTCTCTTTTTGTGTATTATGTCTACATGGGATCTCAAGACGATTCTATAAAACGTTATGGATTATGGATGGTTGCAGGAGTGTATGCAATATTATTTTACCTATTTTACAAACAACCTGTTTCTAAAGAAAAGAAACGCGACTAGGAACGTGGTTAGGATTGTTTATCCGACGAGGAAAATAGACTGCCGACCAACTCCACTATAGTTAGCGGTGTTTCATCGCGAACCGATTTATATAGTCGTTCGCTACTTTCAATTCGGTTTATGGTGACACCTCTTTCTAAATTAGATAAGCTATTTTCGAAGTTACCAAGTCTTTTTTGGTCTTGTATATAATCAGGGTAAAGAATGGGTACTATGGTCGCATTGAATATTTTTCTAATAAAGTTAATAAACGTGTTCATTTGTGATAAAATATAACGAGATGCCTTTATATTTTATGTGATTACAGTGCATTAGTTTTTGAGTACAATAACTATATTTAGATAGGTGGCAAAGAGAGACCATCCGAGGTAGGGAACCATTAGTCCTCCCGCAATCCTATCATGAACCCAAAACTTGTATACTAGTAGTGCAACCATGTATGTCATGATTGTTATGTCAAGTAATGCCAGATCTGGTCGTTTCATAGTAAAGAACAAATACGTCCATGAAAAGTTGAATATTAAATGTATAATAAATATTAAAATTGGAAGACATATTATCCTGGCGGACAGTCTACATTTTTGGCTGTTCCAAACTCTTGCTGCAGCAGTGAACATTGATAGGTATAAGACTGGCCAAACAACGCCGAACGCCCAGCTAGGTGGTGTTAGCGAAGATCTATTGAGCGATGTATACCATTGTTGATTGTTCATTATATCAACTCTTATTGTGTATATAGTATAATGTAATATGATATAAATGTAAAAGAGGTGGGTAATGAAATGGATAATAATGAAGATATGTCGAATGATTGGTTAGAAGAGGTGGCGTCTTTAAATGATCTTTCAACTGAATACGAATATTCCGAAGAAGAAGAAGATTATCATTATGAGGATGATTTTTGCGATAAAGAAGAGACACCCCAGCAAGTAGAAAATGAAGCCGAATGCGATACACCTAACCCAACCAAAACAATGTCGGCAGATGAGATCAAAAATAGACTTGATCGATTTGGGTATGCCGTAGTTCCAAATGTTCTTAATCAGGCCGAAATAGACGAATATAGGTCGGAGTTTTTTACATGGTTTAATAACACGCCTGGATTGAAAAAGTTTCATTCTAAGTTGTCTGGAAATGGTATTATGAAGTTTCACGAAGTTGCTCATCAAAGATTTGCATGGTTAGCTAGGACAAATCCTAAAATTATCGATATATTTAAAGATATTTGGGAAACAGATGATCTAGTTACTTCATTTGACGGTTGTTGCTATTATCCCCAAGAGCATAGCGATGACCCGACTTGTTGGATCCATACGGATCAGTCGTCTAAGAAGATTGGTAAACATTGCGTGCAATCGTTCGTTAGTTTTACGGAGAATGTGGAACGAACGTTTGTTTTATATCACGGAAGCCACCATCTTCACCAAGACTATTTCAACCTTACTGGAACTGAAACGCCAAATGATTGGTGCGTGTTAGATCGAAGTTATCTTAAAGGATTGGAATACAGACAGGTGTCATTGCATGTTCCAGCAGGGTCGCTTGTGTTGTGGGATTCAAGAGTATTTCATCAAAATACGTGTGGAAGTCCAGACTGTCGCGAAGAGAGACTTATTCAATACTTGTGCTATCTTCCGCGAATTCATGTTAATAATACAGAACGCGAGCAAGGATTGCGACGAGAGTGTTATGATAAGAGAATAAACACAAGTCATTGGCCCTATCCTATACGACCTGTTCCACTGTATCCTTCTTGGTTAGTTCACGAAGACAATTCTTGCGAGTTTAACATAAATTATGACGATCTTGAAGTTCCCAAAATAGAGGATCTATGTGAAAAGATTGAAAAGCTTATCTAGTGATATAGTATAGTCTATATTATCATGTTAACAAATACAATGATTGCCATTATAAAAGTTATATTTATTTCGGTAGGTTCCACCATTGTCATGTTTGGACTTTCTGATATGAATTATATATCTAGTTTTTATTACAGTATTCGGAATATAATATCAGGCGTGCCTGGGGTGCAGGCATCTGAAGGATTTTTAGCATCTATTTTTTCATATATTTCGGCTATAATTTCTAATATTTATGATAAAATTGGGAGATATGGTCTTCCATCGACTCCTCTCCCCGATACGTATCACATGTAGATATTGTATTACGATCTAAACAAATAATCTTATTTTACATAGTATAATAAGACTATTTCGAACCATGGGTCCAAAAGTGAACAATAAGAGACGTGTATCACCAGTCGATATGACTCTTGTCATTGTAGAGTCGCCTGCTAAATGTAAGAAGATCGAGGAGTACTTAGGGGAAGGATATAAGTGCATCGCATCGTATGGGCATTTTCGAGAAATAAAGTCGTTGTCGGATATTGATGTGGAAAACAAGTTCGAGATAAAGTTTACCCAGAGTATTTTAAAAATAAAGAGAGACGCAGTAAAGAATATGGTTGGGTTGTCTCGTGTAGTTGGTAAACAGAACGTGGTGATCGCCACGGATGATGATAGAGAAGGCGAGGCAATTGGTTGGCACATATGTGATATATTGGGTCTAGATGTATCGTGCACAAGAAGAATAATATTCCACGAGATAACTCCGAGTGCCGTAAAAAATGCGATGTTATCGCCTACCGTATTGAATATGGATCTGGTAAATGCTCAAAAATGTAGACAAGTGATCGATATGTTTGTGGGGTTTCGTATTTCTCCTGTCTTGTGGAAAAGGTTTACTTACGGGAAAGCTAGTGGAAAGGGTGGATCTCTTAGTGCAGGAAGATGTCAGATACCTTGTCTCAAGCTTGTATATGAGAATGAACTAACTATACGCCAGCATATAGGCGGTGAAAATGACGGTGCGTCTGCTTTTCGTGTTAGTGGTAGATTTGGTTCGAAACGAACGACGTTTGTTCTAGAACACGAGTTTCACAATAAAGAAGGCGTTTTATCTTTTTTCGATCGTATGAATAAAAACGGGTTTGGTGTAAGATCTCTTCCGCATATATTTTCCCGAGACAAGCCTCGGGAAGCTCATGTATCGGCTCCTAAGCCACTAACAACTAGTCGATTGCAACAGGTTGCCAGTAACGAGCTGTCGATGAGCCCCAAGGATGTCATGTCGTGTGCACAGAAATTATATGAACATGGGTTAATTACTTACATGAGAACAGATGCAAGTCACTACAGTAGTGAGTTTATAGATACCGTAAGACAGCGTATAATGAGCACTTTCAACAGTGACCGTTATGTCTCTCCTACTTTGTTTCTTCTCTCTTCTTCTGGATCTGATAGTGCTCACGAGAGTATTCGTCCCACAAACATCGCAACAGACAATATCGATGGTATGTTATCTGATGGAGTAAGTGTTCGCGAAATAAGGTTGTATAAACTGATTTGGCGAGTTACAATGGAATCTTGTATGTCTAATGCTATTTATTCAAAAATGAAATGTAAAGTGCAATCCCCTTTGTCGGAAAGTTGGGAGTTTATACACGACGCTAGTATTCCTGTTTTTATGGGATGGAAGGCGGTAAAGTATGGTGTAGATGTTACAAATATAAAAACAGTTGTAGAGATTGACGATAATGGGGAAAAAAAAGGAAATGAATGTGATGAAAAAGATGTCTATGCATATTTAAGTTTGTTAAGATCGGGTGAGGCGATTAGTTTTGAAGATATTTGTGCCGAAGAACGTGTGTCAAAACCTCCTCTCCATTACACCGAGGCAAAGCTTGTTCAAATATTGGAGGCGAAAGGGATCGGTCGTCCGTCAACGTTTTCTTCTCTCGTTGATAAGATTCAAGATAGAGGGTATGTAACGAAAACGAATGTACCAGGAGAGATCTATTGTTGCGAAGATGTATATATGTCATCTGATGGAAAGATAGAGAATACTGAACGTGAAGTTGTAGTCGGTGGTGAAAAAAATAAGCTAGTTCTTCAACCAGTAGGAGAAGCAGTGGTCACATATTTGCAGGATCATTTTTATGATTTATTTGATTATGATTATACGAAAAACATGGAGGACGATCTTGAGAATATTTCAAATGGGTGCATGAGTTGGAATGACCCATGTGATTGTATTATAAAAGATATCGACCGACTGTTGCTGAGTATGAAGTCCAGTGATAAGGAAAAGTACAATGTTGAAATAGATAACAAAACTAAGATTGTAATGGGAAGGTATGGTCCAGTCATAAAAAATACAGAAATGATTGATGGTGTAAATAATGTGACATTTACAAGTTCCGTTGATACAAAGGAGGATGCTATAAGAGAGAGTGAACAATCTGAATGGGGCGAGAACATTCCTGTGATCAAAAAGGGTAGATTTGGATTGTACGTAGAATGGGGTGCATCAAAGATAAGTTTAAAAGGATTTGGAAATAGACCACCTGAAAATATTTCATTGGATGAAATACGTGATGTATTGGAAAGTCATAGGGTCGGCAAAGGACCTGGTATTGTTCGACAACTCGATAATGATACAAGTGTTCGTCGAGGAAAGTCTGAATCTCTTTACATCTTTTATCAAACGAAAAAGATGAAAAAACCCAAGTTTTTTAGAATGCCAAAAGGCATAAACGATAAAAATATGGAGGAAGTAGATGCCGCAGTTATTCTAGATGCTCTTGATATCTAAATCAACTGTATTTTTATTTTTTATTTTTTTATTGTTTTGCGGTTCTCTTCTCTCTTCTCTCTTTGTCTACTTTTTAATTGATAGCTTAGAAGTTGTAATTTGTAGTACAAATGAAAAGGGTTGAACTCCGAACTTGACAGGTCGTCCATTATGGAAACGAAGACGAATAGATATTTTGGACAGTCTGTTAAGAGGAGGAGTATAGTTTTTCGACATAGGTTGTGATCCGCCATACGCGACATCGTCTAAAATACTGAGTGGCAACTTGGCAAATGCTGAGTTTGGATTGCCAGTGCTTATGTTGTTTACATTTGAAAAGGTGTTATCCTTATAGGGTATAATTTCGTCGAGACAATTGAGTGTATCTAGATCCATAAAGAAATAGGGCTCACCCTTTACGTCTAACTGAAATTTGGGCACGGTTACAAAGATAGATGCCTGCGAGTATCCATCTACTTTCCTTTTAAATGGTTGATAATTAGAACTATTTCTACTGTAGTAAGAATAAGTTGGAAGATTGTATCCAGGAACACTCCTGAACTCTCCCGTATCCCATTTGTATTCCGTGGCGACCTCCTGTCCCGTGAGCCCCAGATAAACTGGAAGACCCCATTTTAAGTCATCGGCGTAATAGTCAACTTCTGCACAATCGTTAGTTTTTCTTGGTAGAAAGAGAGATGTGTCAAGATTTGCCTGATAAGTGTTTGAATCTTCGGGACTGGGAATTGAATTAATAATATTGACAACTTCTATACTGTAATAGTTATCCTTATCAGTAATGATCTCAAACTCATCTGATAGATTTGCAAAATTAAACTTGGTGGTTACGCTGTCTATAATCACTTTAAAGTGATCGTATCCTTCGGTTGTTCGAAAGTGTTTTCTGGCTTCTGATGACTCTAGATACCCATCCGTTGATCCTTGAATATACAGACTGCCCTGGGTTGCATCACCATCAAGGTAATCATTTAACACCATATTTATGTCTTGTTTCCAAGACATTAAAATAGCAGGATCTAAAGCAGTTGATGTGAGTGCATAACTGTTTATTTGTTCACCAGTTAGATCGAGAAACTCAGACATGGTATCTCCAACATTCAACTTCGGTATTGATGTTCCATGTTTTGCGTTGAATGCGTCGATCGCGTCTTCGATTGTGCTATATATTGCAGAGTTGTAATATACATTATCGTAGTCTGCAGTAACATAAGGACTCATATCTGTTTGAATTGCTGCACCTGGAAAATATCCAATTTCAAACTTGTAGTCTCCCCACCATTGAATACGAGAAGTTCCGTATAACCGTCTTGCAATTCGATCGGTAATTTCTGTGTTCATTTTATTTTGTATCTCGTTTGCTAATTGTGATGCAGAGTAACGACCATCGCTTATTTTAATACGAAAGTAGCAGTTATTTAGAATGTTTTCTGAAACAAATCCAAATATTCTCGCATCATCGAATGTGCATCCTGACACATCTAATGGATTGAACGCCGTTTTAAACCTGAAGCACAGGTCAACATTATTTTGTTCAACGGAGAACTGATCATCGACAATGGGAAAGTATGAGCTTGCTAGCTTGACACTTTCTACATTTTTGTATTCCTGGGGCAAGTTAATGACAAAATTATTCGAGTCGGGATTTTTCTTTAAGTTTCGATCCTGTGACGAAATCGAAACATATTGAACATCCTTTCCTGCTGGATCTGGATGAGAAATTAGAGGATGATTTGTATGTAGATTAAGATTGTTCATTGTATATTAGCTCTATATACAATCTGTACATAAAAAATATAGTATTTATACAATATATATTCAGTTACAATTATAATATAATTCATGTCAGACAATAATGAAGAATTTGCAAGCTCAGATCAGACTATTTCGTCTTCTACACTTCATCCAGGCAAGATCTTTAAAAAAGTAACCGTTGCATCATTAATAGCTGGATTTATTATTCTTTTTCTAACACTTGGAACTGGCGGAGAAACTGGAACAATGGGAAAAATCGTAGGGTTTAGCTTTGTTTTGGTGGGCGTTATTATGTTTATGTCGAACACATTATCAAAGATAGTGCGATCTAAGAATGAAGAGGCAAAGAGTATCCTTTCTATTGTCACAACCCTTGGACCATTTATTCCTGCAATCGGTAGTCTAGCGTGGGCGATAACTCTATTTGTTCAATATTTTGACTACATTGCTAAAGACCAACTTACGCCGTCATTCAACATGTTTACAACATTTCTTGTGCTGTCTAATCTTTTCTTAATTCGTATGCTCTATAATAGTATGAATAGTAAAGAGTTTGAAAAAAATCAGTCGGTGAATAAGGTTTCAGGTATGTTAATGTATTTTATGGAGTTGATCTCTTTTGTCATATTGATTAGTATGTTTATAATATTACGTTTCTTTGTGACAGACGGGTTTAAAACTTATCGAGAGGGATTGAAAAATATCAGTGGTAATATTACACTGAGTTCTCCTGGTGTTAATATTAAGATTAACAAGTAAATAAATGATGTATATGCATGAGTTTCGCATATGCATCATTAATAACTATAATAACTATACTATGAACGCCATATTGTGGCGCATTTGTTTACACTTTGGTAAACTTGTATGTAATTCCGTATGTGGTTTCGGTTGACCAAACCCCGGATATTTTCAAAGAAAAGATAGTAGATGAATTATTTGATTGTTTTCCAGATGGCTTTACGTAATGTGATGATTGGAAAAACTTAAAAAACTTTTGTTCGAGTTGATCTTTTAGTTTATAGCTTGGCGTTTTGTCGGAAAGACTACAGCTTGATAATATTTTTTTTTCAATACACTCTAGATTATTTATAATATTTAATATATCTGGGCTTACGGTATCATACGCAAACTTATATTTATTATTGTACACTTCATGTATTTTTCCTGAGATAGAGAAAACGATATGTATTCCGTTTATACTAACCATGCTATTTGAATATATGATCCTCATGAACATACCGCCATTCATTATTTTATTTCGTATTGGTTTGCAATAATAAACATCCTCGATGTTAAACATGTTTGGTTTCATTGTGATAAGCATTATAAAATAGAATATTTGTATTTATATTGGATGTAAACCTCCTTACATGAATATGCAGATTATGTCTATATTCAAATGCGGTAAACTAAATAAAGAAATAGCTCAATTATATACAGCTTATATAATGTTAAAATACTACGACACGCATTTCGATGATTATTTGTCTACAAGCAAAGAAAATAATTTTCATCCCAAAATAGACGAGATAGTTGAAAATCTTCCAGATGATCTTGAAAACATGCACAATATTATCGTATATGGAAAATCGGGAGTAGGTAAATACACCCAGTCTCTTAAAATTATCGAAAAATATAGTCCAACCAACTTGAAATATGAGAAGCGTATGCGTGTTGAGGTTGCAAAATCAGAGTACATCGTTAAAATGAGCGATATTCATTTCGAGGTCGATATGTCTTTATTGGGATGTAACGCCAAGTTGTTATGGTGTGATATTTATAATCAGATTGTCAACATCATTTCAAGTAGAAGTTTAAAAAAAGGTATCATATTATGTAAGAATATGCAGTGTATAAATAGTGATCTTTTGGATGTTTTATATAGCTACATTCAGAAGAATATTCTATCAAAAAATCTATCTATTCGTTTTTTATTTGTAAGCGAGAGTGTATGTTTTTTGCCCGATACAATACTAGATACGTGCGAAGTCGTTGGATTATCTACACCTCCTATTGCGAATCTGAAAAAACAAGTGAAACAATACAATAAATCGTATTCTCCTGCAAAAAATGGGTCGGATATGTCATGTCAGAATATAAAATACTTGTATGAAGATCACGAAAAAATATCGACAGCCCAAGATTTGATTATAAAGAATATTTGTTCTACATTTGAAGGTTCGATTAAGAGCATAAGTTTTGCAGAAGTTCGAGATATGATATATGAGTTGTTTATCTACGAGACAGATATTCCAACTTGCATATGGGAGTTATTAAGATACTTGACATCAATTGATAAGATAACTAACGATAACATAGGCAACATAATGTGTGAAACGTATAAGTTTTTTAGACTGTATAATAACAATTACCGACCAATCTATCATGTTGAGCGGTATTTTTTTGTATTAGATCGATTAATTGAGGAGAGTAAATAATTATGTGTTCGTCTCTTTTTTCTATGATATCAAGAGAAACTCTATAATCATGGGGAATATTGGTTCAATTGCCTTTGCACACGCAATAGCAATTTCTTGATGTTCTTTTTGTGTTCCATTCCCTGATCTAAGCTGAATATAGTGTATCCATGAACGCATGGTTCCATTCATATACAGCCTGGATTTAGTATTTCCTTCAGGTAGAACTGCTCGGGCTTGTTCTTTTGCAATACCATTGTCAATCGCCCATTTGTATGTTTCACTAGATTTATCAATTAGAGATTGCTGTCGTAATTTCCACTCCTCTTGTAATTGTGTATCATCAGTTTCTGTGCTATTTTGTCTATTTTTTTTGTCTTGTATTCTGGCATCACGAATATCGGTTCCAATATCTGCAATAGCATATCTTTGTGAAAACTCTTGAAATGAAAAAGATCGATGGCGTAGTATTTGTCTTCCGATGTCTCGTGTTGTTTCGATTTCTAAACATACACTTACCATTTCAAGTGGAGACCAGTGATCATTGTTCATAAGATATCTTACCAACTTTTCAGAAGTAGATGTGTTGTTTTGATTAGATGGATTAGATACTCTTGCACAATATGCGATATTCTCTAACAATGTAGATCCAAAATTAGGATCAGTCGGCACAGAGTGGCTGACTAGCTTGGCTGACATTTATATATAGTATAATAGGTATCACTATTTATATTTCTACGCACATTACTATTAAAGAATACAATATAAACTCAGTGTCTTATGTTGTATTAATTACGTTTAAGGATTGACTGCAATACCAGATGAATGTAGAAAACGCATTAAAAAATATGGAGATGGATCGAATGCCTATGAGTGTTATAAATAGTGAAACGGTCAAGAAACAATATAAGAAAATGGCACTTAAATTACATCCTGATAAGAATGGAAATACTCCCGAGTCAACAAGAAGGTTTCAAGACTTGTCAGAAAGTTATCGTTGTTTACTTAATATAGTTCAGGATAGCGATATTCCTCAGCAAGAATGGAGTAATTCCGACGACGATAATATATTTTCATCAACACCTAGTGGATATTTTGATATTCTTCGTCAGTTTATTAAGAGTACGATAAACAACATCGATAGCGACAATATTGTAGAGAAGATTAGACATATAGTAGAAAACTGCCAAGACGTGTCGGTTTCATTATTTGAAAATATCGATCGTGACACATCTATTACAATTTTTCAGTTTTTAACCAATTATCGAGAATTGTTGCATCTATCCGATGGCACATTAGAAAAGGTGAAAACAGTCATTCAACAAAAGTTTGAAGAGTTAGAGATTTATACGATTGATCCAAGTTTACATGACATCTTAGTAGATAATGTTTATCGTTTGAAAATACACGAAGAAGTATTTTTAATTCCTTTGTGGCACAAAGAGATGTATTTTGATACTAAAAACAACAAGGAGTTGATGGTGATATGTCAGCCAATGTTGCCAGATGGTTGGTGGATTGATGAAAATAACAATATATATGGAAGTATTGATATTGTCTTCACAAAAGATCTATTGGATGTAATTGTGTTACCCGCAAAGGTTGATGATGGTAAACATATTCTAAATATTGAAACCAGACAACTTAAGTTTACGCGAGAGCAAGTCGTATGTTTAAAACAGAAGGGAATGCTTCGCATAAACGAAAGAAATATATATGATACATCAGAACGCCGAGATATCAATCTCGTGGTTAACTTTGTATAAGAAAGAGCTTGCTATTTGCAGTCAATTAATTTGTAGTCTAGATCAAAGCATCCCATTATACAATCGTCATTTTTGCAGGTCTCTAATAGATTACTATTTTCTAGAAAGAGATTGATTGTCGTATTAAAAAATGTATTTTCATCTATGTTGATTTGTTCTTGCATACATGAACCATGTTTTTCCCATTCATGTTCCCATAGTGTGTTATCACATGGGTGCCAATATGTGTTCATGTCGTCTAATAATTTACCAGATGGCTTTACATAGGGAACATTTTTACAGTTTTCTGGATAGGCGGTGTTGTTTATTTGCGGCCAAAGTCCGTGTATCATATAGTCAGTGCTACACCATTTTTGTGCGGCCAGTTCATAATAGTTATATACGGTTGTTGTATCTGCGACACTTATACTCGCTAATATAGTTATCAGTTTTAATAACATGTTATATAGTTGTGTGTGAAAAAAATAACCACCTTTATACAGGTGGTTATTTTTAGTTTTAGTTTTAGTTAAGTATTTTATATGAGATGTCTATTATAATTATGCCTTCTTCTTAATTACCTTCTTCTTGACAGCCTTGGGTGGCTCTGGTTGGGGCTCGGGCTCGGGTTCAGGCTCTTCCTCTTCGTCTACTTCCTCCTCTACCTCTACTTCCTCCTCTACCTCTACTTCCTCCTCTACCTCTACTTCCTCCTCTTCGTCATCAGAAGACTCTACTGCAGTATCAATCTCGTTCTTCTTTGGAGTGCTGCTATCATCATCTCCACCAATGAGACATCCTCCTCCAGACATCTGATTTGGGTTGGGGAATGCAACACTCTGGAATAGGTTGATACCAATATATGCCTTACCATTAATAATGGTAATTCCGCCCACCTCAAGAATACACACTGCATGTCCACCCTTTTGGAAGTGTTGCATAGGAGTTTCCCCATCATAATCGTCCTTATTAGGAGCCCATAGCTCTTCGCGATCTTCATTATAGATCGCTGACGTATAGCTGTCTCTGATCTTATTAAACTTGACACGCATAACTGGCTCGGTTGCCTTTCCATCTGCAGATGTTCCTCTAGACAGGAATGGATGTAGCTTGTCATCTCTAAGCGTGTCTTCGTTTACCTGCTTTCCAAACCAATCCTTTGAATTATCTGCTGCTACCTTAAGAACTGCATTATATAGTCCTTGCATATTATCTAGGAAACAGTTAGTCGCGTCCGTCTTGTTATCCTCACTTGGAAACTGAAGATGGAGCTTAAACTTTCCATCTCCTTCATAATCTGATGCTCCCCAGTGGAGCATCTTTGGGGAAGTAATACGAATACTTCCACCATCGATCTTGACATTAACAACCTTACCCTTTGCCAGAGGCTTGGGGGGGGTGCACTTAATGTTGTTGAAGTTGATCTTCTTGGAACCGTTGAGAATAGTGTTGGGCATGTTGTCTGTCGCTTTGTTGTTGTTGCTTGTATACAATAGATATAGGGTCTGGCTTTAAATCAATTTATTAAATAGTGTTACCAGTTTTGGTGTAAGTTTTTTAAAAATATAACAAACCCGACACGACGATATTAAGTATATTATGTGAAACAAAATTAAAGTTACGATAGAGTATATAATAGATTATATTTATGTCTAGCGATTTAGATCTTACAACATTAAATCAACTTATCCCATTAAATCATGTTGAAAGCAGTTTATCTGTATCATCAGATACATCGTTATTAGAAGCATCTAATGCCAGCGGTACCAACAAAATCCTTAATCGACGAAAACGAAACTATAGCAGTAGTCGTATAACCGAGTTTATTGATACAATCAAAAAAAATGCAATGATAGATTTTAAAGCAGTACATCCCATTAAAAAAAAGTGCACTGCTGATATGTTCGTAATGCCTACAGTAAGTGATTATTCATGCCTTCTTTGTTATAAATATAAGAAGGAACAATTAAAAGATATTGCAAGATATCACAAGTTAAAAATATCGGGAACAAATCAAGAGCTTCTCTCTCGCGTGTACACACATTTAAAAATGTCTGGAATAGCCATTAAGATCCAGTGTGTATTTAGAGGGCATTTGCAAAGATTTTGCAATCATCTACGAGGCGATGCTTTTATGAAGCGTTCTCTCTGTACAAATCAAGAAGACTTTCTTACGATGGAAGATATGCAGGATGTCGACCATCAACAGTTTGTTAGTTATTCTGATAAGGATGGATTTGTTTACGGCTTCGATGTTATTTCTCTCTATAACTTGAAACAAAGTTGTTCACAGGGGGAAGTCATCAAGAACCCATATAATCGAAACCCTGTTCCACAACGGGTATTTAATAATGTAAAGCGACTTATTAAGATTATGAAGAAGGTGTATTTGTCTCCGCTTGATATCGAGATCGAAAAGGAAGACGTGACCACGCTGACTATTCCAGAAAGAATATCACGTGTTTTTATGGAAATGGACAGTCATGGACACTATACATGCATAGATTGGTTTTCATCGTTAGACAAATCCAAATTAATTCGCCTCGTTCAAGAAATGGCCGATATATGGTATTATCGTGCATCTCTTACTCCTGAGATTAGATATACAATTTCTCCAGTGGATCCATTGAGAAGTTATAGTCTATTTCTGGGATATCTTAGATTAGAAGAAGATTTTGAAAAGGTGCAAGATCAAGTGCTCAATGTTTTAGAATCACTTGTATTTAGCGGGATAGATTCGTCCGCTCGTTCTCTCGGCATTCTATATGTTTTACAATCATTCACTCTCGTAAATCAAAATGCCCGAGATACAATGCCATGGTTATATGAAGCAGTTGCATATAACCCATTACAGTTTTAAGTTTTAATTGCGTAAAAACAATTAAAATATCAAACATTTAGGGAATATCTCATTTTGTTACCCTTTATGATAATAAAATAATTGAAGATATAATAATAATATATATAGCAGACAAAACCTACTTAAAAGCAACAGTGTAGAGTAGTGTATAATGGCTATCAAGAAGAATACCACAACCCCTGCACCCGCTACTGAGACTAAGACCCCCGCCAAGAAGGCAAAGGTCGTAAAGAAGACTGTCCCTAAGAAGGAGGTCGAGGCTGCCCCTGTTGCAGCAGCAGCTCCTGCTACTCCTTCCGCCGCAGGAGCATCTCCTGCGGTGGTCGAGGAGGCTACCGAGGAGAACACTCTTTTGGAGATGTCCTCCGTCTACTTTGCCAGTCTTCAGAGCATTGCTCAGCAGATCAACAAGGCTAAGGCTGACTACCGTGTTCTCGAGAAGAAGTGGCTTCGCGAGATCAAGCAATCCCAGAAGCTTGCCAAGAAGAAGAGAAAGTCTGGAAACCGTGCTCCTAGTGGATTTGTGAAGCCCACTCGTATCAGTGACGAGCTTGCTGGTTTCCTTGGAGTTGATCTAGGTGTTGAGATGGCTCGCACTGATGTCACTAAGGAGATCACTGCTTACATCCGCAAGCACAGCCTTCAGGACAAGGATAATGGTCGCAAGATCATCCCCGATGCTAAGCTCAAGAACCTTCTTGGTGATCTTGGAGATGCCGAGCTTACCTACTTCAACCTTCAGAAGTATATGAGCCCTCACTTCGCGAAGAGTGTTAAGGCTGCCGATAAGGCGGTCGAGGCTTAGAGAATGAAACCTATCTAATCCCATAAAAATATATATAACTTAAAATTAAAAATAGTCTAAACTAGACAAACCTCAAATTATTCATTATTGTGTAATAAGCAATAATGAATAAACAATATGTGAAGATCAATTATTTGGTTTCTTTATGGATACGTATTTATTATATGATTTTCATAACTATCTGTGGGTTCCAGTTGAGTTATAGATTTGTTCGTTGTGCATGAGTTTATAAATGTATCAGGGAAATCCATATCCTTCAATACAAACATATCGCATATTTTATACAATACTGAATAATTTACATCATATTTAATGTAATGTTTTAACCAATCATAAAACAACATGTTGGTATACTTAACCTTTTTCATAAATCGATAGTACAATTTAAATATTCCATATATATTTATGATGTTTCCACTATCTTTATGTGAAGTATTATTATAATCTGTTCCCGCCAATATACACACTTGCTTAAAGTTTTGATAGTTGATATTTAATTCATAAAGTATTTCGACAAGATTGTATGCTACTGCGGTTTCGGTATAGATGTCTACATCTCTGACTATATTGTTACATCCGTATACAAACATATCCATATCGTCGCTCACACACCCCCAGCAATATCCGTTTAATACTAAGAATGCACATAATTCATCTGCTTCACCACGCGCAGTATATTGAATTAGGTTAAATCCACTTATAATTTTTTTAATATTATTTACTTTTTCCCGAGTGATGCGGGTTGCGTCTTGTTTTAATCGTTCATAGTTCAATATATCACAATCTTCTGCGTTGCCTGAACTTATTTTATCTAGAAGTTCGATGCATTTATTCGATGCTTCCCTTCGTCTTTCTTTGCGTATGTTTAGAGTGTCTGTTTTTTCGTCAGGTGGCTTTCCATCAAATACAAAGATTGGCGTTATATTATATGATAGTAGCATATTTATGAGGGAAATAGTATTTTCAAGAAGTTTTCCCTCGATCTCATAACGATACATATATATACTTATATCTATTGCCAATGAGCATCCCGATAAATCCTTTAGTGATATATTTTTAATTCCGCGGTTACATTTAGATTTCATGTATGTGTTTAAATAACGAATTCCCATACAACAAGATATTTATATTAACTATACAAGTAGGTAGGTAGGTAGGTAGTTTATTTTATTGTATATATAACGAAGTGATTATATATTCAATTTGATATGCATTTGCACATTATTATGACATTTCGCATATAGTCATTCTCATTGTTTTATCAATATCAATATTTAAATCAACCTTTCTGCCATTTTTCATCATTTTCCCATAACATCCATTCTTTTTGTCTACATTGTTAATAATTCGCAAAGTATATTCTGAATTATGTTTTTTTGAAATAAATTCACAAAAGCTCTCTACATTTGCAGTTGTCTTTTTAAATAACATCGCATGCATGTTATTTGTATCACACCATTCGATAAACATTGGATAGTTACACAGTAATATAGTGGTTGCAACATGATATGCAAATATATTTGTGTCTTCTTTGTAAAGTGTCTCTCTTGCTTTCTTAGAGCGACTTGACATAGAATACAAGAGAGAATAATCCAATCCCATAAACTGAAGTATCTTATTCATTTGAAATATTTTGAATAGGCACTCGAAACCCAACAAGAACTTAAGTGTTTGAGTGAATGGATCTAATGTTTTCGTGTGATCAAAACAAAAATATGTGCACAGGCAAGTGTTTATAATTACTGACCAAGCTTCTGTGTATGCTTCGAATAACAGAAAATCACTTTCGATTGGAAATATATTTTTCATAATTTGTGAACACATATTTTTTACATCAAGGCACGAAAAATCGAGTGAAAGATTGTGAAAAGTTTCATGTATAAATACCTTAAACCATTCTTCTTCTCGAAAAATAACAATTTCAGATGTTTTATTTGGACATGTGTATGTAAATGCTGTGTTTGCATGTTCTTGTCCAATAATATCTAACTGTGTCTTAGGCAGTTCTTTTTTGAATGGTGTTAAATACAAAAACACAGTAAGATCCTTTCCGCATTTATTGCTAGCATATCTGTTTGCAATATGCATCCACGTAACTATTCTATCAAAGTACTTATTAAATACGCATACATGAGAGAACGGGTCCATGCTGTTAAGTATAAAGTTTACGTTGAGTGACTTACCATTGATTTGTGTTTTATAAGAGAGATAACACGAGCTCTCCGCTTCAATATATGATTTTATCCCTTCTGGAATTGAGTTCATATTAAATGTATCGGGCACAGGTATCTCTCTCCTTTCAGTTATCAACTGAATATCTACATTATAAAAACCTAGCCCCTTCTCTCTTTTTGCCTTTTGAACATAATCATTTGCACGAATAATATCGTTGAATATTTGACCCACTACATTAGATGTTTTTGCATTCCATTTCGGAGATGGTATGCAGTTTGTAGTGTTATCATTTGATATCCAATCTATCATATCAACACTCTCGTCGCTAAATGGTATTAGTTTCATGTGTATAATAGATGTATGTTATATTATAGTATATTATACCAAAATACAATAGAATATTTTTATATGTTATTTTATGCGTAAACATACTAATGGTTATTATGCGAACATGTAATCATACTCTCTCTTTCGCCGTTATTAACTTGATATGGATCTTTTAAAAAACAACATGAATAGTATAAAATATTATAAAACTCCCATTGTCTTCTTTTTTTCGCTCTTTCTGGGTTAGTGGCTTCTTCTAATGATGACAACATTCTCTCTTGTGTAAATGACCACATTGACTAACTATACAATATATACAAGTATCTACAGTATGTAGACTAATATTATATAATAGTATTTCTAATGGTTATTAATTCTGTGTCTAGTTTTGGCGGGTATCCCTTTATAAACTTATTTAATGTCGCATTCTTTGTGGCACGCAATAGAGACTTATACTGAGGTATTTCTGTAAACTTGTATTTCATTGCTTTCATTCTGGCATCACTTTCTTTTTTACCTGGATACTCTGGATCAATCAATATATTGTTTGATCGTACAACTAACTTTCCCATTTTTCCATTTTTACTTCCTGCACCTATTGCCATATCCACGTCCTTTGAAATATCGCTTTTGCTTTCTGCCGTGAACTCATTATAAAACTTTGGGTTACTCGATTTAAACTTATTTGCTTGTACAAAATGTTCCACGCTGTTCCAGTGATAATCGTCAAGAGATATAGGATTTTCCTCGTCAATCCATGTATTATCTAGTTTTCTTCTCCAGTTTGGAAACTCTCCTTTTGCCGAAAGTTTTGAAAACTCGAGTCGTCTTTCTGGTGGATCTATTTTTTCCCCACTTCCTTTTCCAGGAGGTTTATCCATTGATTTGTCAAAGAATTGGAATACAACTGCTGGGTCGGTTGATGTAAGCATATCTATGCCGACAATCTGTTCATCTCCTTTCAGCGACTCCGCATCAATCGCTTCTGACAAAGATCTAAAACTAGGAATTAATACAAAAAGCCCGCTGTTTCTCTCTATACATTTTGTAACGATCATATTTTTAATATCGTATGGAAGTTCGTTATACTTGAAAATATGTTTATTTTTATAAGTAAGTAGACGGTAGTGTAGTCCTGTATTTTCAACTATTATATAAAACTCAGGATCGAACGTTCCATTAGATTTGATTTTTTGATCAATGTCCCCACACTGGAGCATGTTATCCTTCTCCTGTTTTGCATGTTCGCTTGATAAAATAACAAATTTTATGTTAAGAATACGTTCTAATGTTGACAGTGTCCACGTATCTGCCCAAAAATCAGAAGATTTAACTACTTCCCTCAACTTTTCGATTGTGTCTATGTTTTTCATAAACTTAACTTCATTGTACATATCTTGTGCATTTTTCTTCTGACTAATTGCATCTGTATGTTGTTTCGCGATATTCTTTGCATTTTGAATATATTCTCCTTGTTCATTAGATGATATCGTGTTTGTTACCAGACCCTTAAACTTCTCATATTCTTTTTCTAGCGTTTTGGCATTTTTTTGCTGGGAAAGTGCTGTTTGTGCGGCTGTTCTGTACAAGTTTGTATATTTATCAAGTAATTCCTCATCTACTTCGTATGATAATTTTTTTCTAATGTCAGATACAGTTGCAATCTGTCCAAGTTGTGAGAAGGCTAGACGCGTGCATTCAAACAAGCTATCTGGAGAGTTTTCTGTTTCAATTATATGGTAGTTCAAGTTTGCCATTGCCTTCTGGATCCAAGATAAAGATGATTGTTCGCTTCCATTAAATGTGTTTCTTTCACGCTCTGCATCATCTGAAGTTTCTTCTTGTAAATTATTTGGAGGGTTTGCATTTGTATCAAGAGAGAATATATCCGATCGCAAAGAGGGAATATTCAACACAACTGAACTATTTCTGATCAAATTTTCTGATCCATTATCGAGATTTTCCGTATCATTGTAATCTATAGTGGAAGAGCCCTCGTCCTCACCCTCACCCTCACCCTTTTTATCTTCCGACACCTTATCAGAATTATTAACTTCTTCATTAGGAGGTATCATTCGATTTTCATCAACAAAAGATTTGGTTGCGAATGTATAAATAAGTGGTTCGCCCAGGCGTTCTATATCTAAATTACCCTTTTCGTCTGACATAGAAATAACATCATCCCTGGATAATTCATATACGCCAATTTGAACACCTTTGCCATTATTTTTAATCATATATACAGGATGATATATAACTTGTTTGGATTTATAGGTGTCGATTTCTTTTCCTATGGCAACCACTATCTCGATTGATCGAGCCTCAATAAGAAACAGTTCTACTGTTTTTTCGCGATCATCCACCATAATTGATTTAATTTCTGGATAACTAATTGACTCATCTAAATTTGAAACAACCATTGTATATAGTACTATATGTATACACTTTTATATCATGGTTTGTCATATTACACCGACTAAAAAGAAAAATGAGACAAGCTAAATATATTTAGGCAAAATTATTTAAAAATTATTTGATATTATAATATAGTATCAAATGAATAATATTGATGAACTCATACAAGAAAATCAATCGCTTAAAATTAAAAATCAGGAATTAGAACATAAATTACAAAAATATACTAATAGTGAAGGGCATAAAAGATATTATGAAAAAAATAAAGAGATTGTTAAAGAAAAGGGTAAATCCTATTTACACAAATTAAAAGAAGAAAACCCAGACAAATTAAAGGAATATAGACGAACTGCTTATTTGAATAGAAAATCAAAATTACAAAATACAACAATAGAAAATATTTAGGAATACATATATTTAATTAAAACTATTTAAAATTATTTTCTATTGTAGATATATAGAATGGTGAAAAAGAAGAAACTACATGACAATCCTGATAAATACAGATGTTTCAAAGTTCCTATTACTGCTATTTTACATAAGGATAAGAATATTGCTGAACGAAATATGATGATTTTACAAGATGCTATTTCACGAGCAAACAAAATCACTTCTAAGTCGTATTTGTTATTACGATTATGGGTTTTACAAAAATACCATAATGATATTGTTATTCCTGAAATTACAACGGATACTATTTCTATGGCGATGAAATCTGTATTGAAACCTTCCTCTGGTCCAAAACCAAAAGGTAATAATCAACTTTTACTACAAGAGTTTCAATCCTTATATGATTTTTCATTAGAGGATGGAAAAAACCTATCTTCTATATTAGATTATTATGCTACTACTATGCTAACATCTATTACCAATAACATTAAAATACACTTTTTTGATTATGTAAATCGGTTTATCAAATCTTATTTCAAGGCAATTTACAAGGAAGAAATTACCAATAAAGTATTCAAAAAACAACTCTTCAAAGAACTTCGTGTTGTGAAAAATGATATACTGAATAATACTTTGTTATGTGATGAAAAATACCATACATGGATAAATGAAACCAGATACAAAATCGTTCCAAAAGAGTATGATACAAGTTATTATTATGATGTGTGTTGCGAACCATACAAGTATCTAAATCATATGATTTTTATGTGTTTAGAACTGGAAGCATTAGAAGCAAAAGCATTTCAGTTTTTTCCAATCCAAACCAACGCTATTCCACGACATATTCAAATGGATACAAAGGCAATGGTGGAATTGTTTGTGGATACAAAACGAGATGAAAAACTAATGAAAATCTGTAAGTTTCCTGTAAAGGATGGAAAAATAATGAGTGCGACTTCTGGAAACCTGAATAATTGTCTGGAAGAAAACAAGGAGTTTATCTGGGATTATTTATGGGATGTGAAACAAACACGCAAAAATTATCAGTTTGATTATACGATTATTACAGATGGATATGCGACTTCTTTGCGATTTCTTCATAAAGATTATGTTGAAGAAGAACAACAAAAGAAAGATAAGAAAAAACAAGGTAAAAAAGCATTACAAGGTCTTACCAAAGAAGAAAAAGAAAACCGCAAAGAAGAAAAGAAAGAACAACAAAAAGAACTTATCAAACTTTTACGAAAACAACGCAAGGAAAATCCACCCAAGAAAATAGAAACAACCGACGAATTACCAGAGTTTCCGTATATTGATGAATTGCCGATGGAAGTGTTAAAGGGAAAACATATTTTTATTGACCCTGGAAAACGCTCGTTATTTACGATGATGGATGATAAAGGGAAGTTTTGTTCTTATACAAATGGTATGCGTATCAAAGAAACAAAACGATTAAAATATCAATCGTTGCTTAAAAACTACAAGGATAAAATCCACATTACAGAACCCGAACAAACACTCAATACTTTCAATTCCAAAAGTTGTAATATTGATAAGTTCAAAGAATATATCACAAAAAAGATGGAAGTAAATGATATAGTAGTTCCATTATATCAAAATATTCAGTTTCGTAAATACAAGTGGTATGCTTTTATCAATAAGAAACGAAGTGAAGATAATATGTTGAATATGATTGAGAAAAAGTATAGCAAAGACCATACCATTATCATAGGAGATTGGAGTATAGGGAAGCAGATGCGACACTTTATTTCCACACCTAACCTATCACTAAAAAGAAAATTAAAGGAGCGTTTCAAAGTGTATAACATAGATGAGTTTAGAACATCTTGTATATCCTACAAAACAAAAGACCTTTGTAAAAATCTGTATTTGCCTGATAAAAAAGGCGAAGACAGAAAAATCCACTCAATCCTAACATATCAAATGGAAAACAACAGGAAAGGGTGTATCAATCGTGATAAGAACGGATGTAGAAACATCCAATATGTATTCAACTACTACAAGAAGACAGGAAAACGACCAATGAAATATAGTAGGGAATACAAGTTTGAAAGAATAGCATCAACCACCGAAACGAAAGTGG
>Ga0209662_1000199_pt1 | contig 36599 bp, 30 predicted proteins | sample SaaInlV_150m_DNA_4_FD_184662 | JGI IMG/M metagenome (GOLD analysis project Ga0209662, IMG submission 184662) | Marine microbial communities from expanding oxygen minimum zones in the Saanich Inlet - SI072_LV_150m_DNA (SPAdes) (version 2) | ecosystem: Environmental > Aquatic > Marine > Intertidal...
GGAGATCTTAGTAGATGGGATACATCCAAGGTCACTCGTATGGAGGACATGTTCTATGGTGCTCGTGCCTTTAATGGAGATCTTAGTAGATGGGATACATCCAAGGTCACTCGTATGGATAGCATGTTCTGCGATGCCCATGCCTTTAATGGAGATCTTAGTAGATGGGATACATCCAATGTCACTCATATGATGAGCATGTTCGATAATGCTCTTGCCTTTAATGGAGATCTTAGTAGATGGGATACATCCAAGGTCACTCGTATGTCTGGCATGTTCTCTGGTACTCCTGCCTTTAATGGAGATCTTAGTAGATGGGATACATCCAAGGTCACTCGTATGTATGGCATGTTCTCTCATGCTTATGCCTTTAATGGAGATCTTAGTAGATGGGATACATCCAATGTCACTACTATGGAGCGCATGTTCCATACTGCTCGTGCCTTTAATGGAGATCTTAGTAGATGGGATACATCCAAGGTCACTACTATGGAGGACATGTTCGTTGAATGTCCAATTCAAGACAATCACAAGCCACCTGTACCACCACCAGTGAACGGTGGTGCAAGGAAAACTCGTCGCAAGAAATATAAGACCACGCGTAAAAAACGTCCGACTCGCAGACGGCGGAGTCATCGACGCCGTACCAAAACGTCCACACGCAGACGCAGACGTTAGGTTGAATCAACCCATGTATGGGTATGGATTGGAGTCAGTAACTCTAAAGAAATTGAAACTATTGAACAGAGAGAGTCCTATGCAACCAACAACAACAACCTAAGTAACATTCATTGTAATCATGCTCAGACGTTTTATCCCACCCAACCAACTGCGTCCTGACCAGGCCCACAACGAGGCCAATGGCAGGACCACATCTGACCTCACAATGGAGGAGCGCAAGGTGACGCTCGCTGCCGAGTTCAAAATCAACTGGGTCAAGATGATGCCACTCGACATGGTGCGCGAGTTCCACAAGCATCTCGACTACGACTCCCGTATCGCCGTACTCCTCCACAAGTATCCATTCATCCGCCGTCCATCCAACGCGAATGGCCACTCTCTTGACAACTTCTTCACACAGACTCAACTAGGCAAGATCTGGCAGGAGGGCTACGTGAAGAAACTAACCGTTCTGAAAGGCAACAAGCGCGTATTGAAGAGGGAACTTGTCGAAATGTTCCCAGAGAGACCAGCCCGCATCTACGCAGACATGAACGGCAACGAACAGGTATGGACTGGTATTCGTCACAAATTAGTAACAGATTTTGAGCGCAGCGCGCGTCCGCTCCGAAGAGATGGGGTGATCAGACCGCACGATATACATTGTGCTTTAATATCCCTGATCAACGTAAGGACGGAGTTCCCCATGTTCGATCGGTTCCTTCGTCGGACAGCGTATTACTTGATTGCGGGTATTATCATCTTGAGAGAAACGACCATTGCTGCTCATAAGAAACGAGAGGCCATACTTGCTGCCAGGGTCGAAGCCAGACAGAAAGCATCTCAAGAAAGGATTGCAGCAAAAGCAAAAGAAAAAAAAGCGATAAAAGATGCCGAGAAGAATGCACGCAAGGCTGTGATAACAGCTGAGAAGAATGCACGCAAGGCTGAGATGGCGGGTATGCGAGCTGAGGAGAAGGCCACCAGAGACCTAGCCAAGGCACAGGCCGCGGAGCAGGCCAAGACAGAGAAGCAGGCCGCCAAGGTCGCAGCCGCGGAGCAGGCCAAGGCAGAGAAGCAAGCTGCCCGAGAGCAGGCCAAGACAGAGAAGCAGGCCGCCAAGGTCGCAGCCGCGGAGCAGGCCAAGGCAGAGAAGCAAGCTGCCCGAGAGCAGGCCAAGGCAGAGAAGCAGGCCGCCAAGGTCGCGGCCGCGGAGCAGGCCAAGGCAGAGAAGCAGACCCCCAAGGTCGTATTCAGGCTCAAGATCAGGCAGCCAAGTGTAGTGTAGAATAGTTTATATCATGTAACATGTCCTAATTGAGTATTTTTACTGTGTCTAGTATGCACAAACCACACGCAGACGCAGACGTTAGGTTGAATCAACCCATGTAGAGCGAAGGGCATTACGTTTCTTGGAGATATTCTCCGCAGTGACGAGGTTGGTTGCAACACACATCATCTCCAAATAACGACATGCGTCGTTATTTGCAACACTCACATCTATATGGTTTCATAATTGTCCATTTCAAATTCTGTGAAGAAAGAGACATATCTGTTTGTGGGTCCCTAAGAGTTCCCACTTTATCAAAAATTTGTAAAGTCGAAACCAACTCAGCTTTTTGAAAAAACGACATTTATTTTTGTCACTTTTTCAAAATCCATATTGGTTTCGAGTTTTCGATGTAAATTTAGAGTTATGGTAACAAACGGTGTTTTCATCTTTTAGTTTGTTAGCATAAGAAGAATTTATCGTTTTTTCAAAATTTATAATCTCTATGTAAAATAGTGGAATCCCTGTAAAATGATGGAAAGTTTAGCCATAAAGAATGGTCCTTTGCAAGAGACTCCTTCTTCCACAAAACCCTACCAATGTACCAGTTGTGATTTTAGCTGCGTAAATGGTGCCGATTGGACACGTCATATTTCCACAAAAAAACACAAAACACGAACAGACACGAGCAATCCACAGTATGGTATGCATTATTTTTGTAGAGCATGTGACTTCGTATGCAGTGAATTATGTGAGTATGATACCCATATTACCACACCTAAACACAAAGAACTCTTCGGATCGCGTCGACAAAAACGCGTGATGATATTCTACTGCAACTCATGTGATGTTAAATGTGGCAAATCTATAGATTTCAATAGACATTTAGCGACAGCTAAACACGCTCATAACACTAAGAAGCCAGAATCCACCATTTTACATAATTTTCCACCAAATTATGAGTATCGTACCATTGTACCATCATCGCCCCTCCCCGATCCCGACTTTATGCAGTGCATACAGACGATGTTGGCGAGCCAAGCCGAATCACACGCGGCACAGATTGCGGTGCTTATCGGAGCACAGACGCAGACAGCGGCACAGACGCAAGCGCACGCCGAAGCGCATGCGGAGCAGATCAAGCTCCTGATCGAAGCTATCAGTACGCAAGGACCACATACCATCACGAACAACAACAATAACACGACGAACAATAACAATAACCAGTTCAACCTGAACGTGTTTCTCAACGAGGACTGTAAAAATGCGTACACGTTTAAGGATGTGATTGAGTCGATCGTTTGTACGGTAGACGACCTGGATCGTCTGATCGTGGAAGGGTACGCGGCCACGGTCATTCGTAAGATACTTGAATCTATGCAGGACATGGCCATTACAGAGAGACCTATTCACTGTACGGATCTGAGACGTAATACAGTGTGCGTGAAGAATGCTACGGGTTGGGAGAAAGGCGCCGCCGCTCTCAAACGGCTGAACAACACACTCTACTTCATCGGTAAGAAGCTCGGTAATGTCGTACCTGAATGGCGAGAGACGTATCCAGACCATTTCCGAGGTACCGATTCGCGGCGCAATCAGTACCACAAACTGATAGTGGAGGTGACGAAGGTAGATGACGTCAAGCTGGAGGATCGCAACGTCGGGATCATTTGTAGGAGCCTCGTGCTGGATCGCAAGACCGCCAAGGCTGGTATCATGTAACTTCCCCGAATCCCACAAATCACAGAGTTCCCACTTTATCAAAAATTTGTAAAGTCGAAACCAACTCAGCTTTTTGAAAAAACGACATTTATTTTTGTCACTTTTTCAAAATCCATATTGGTTTCGAGTTTTCGATGTAAATTTAGAGTTATGGTAACAAACTGTGTTTTCATCTTTTAATTTGTTAGCATAACTATTTTTTTCTTAGAATTCGCGACTACCTTTCTTTTTTTGTCTGTGTGTACTTTAGAACGATGTCCGAATATTCTGAGCCGAAAAACAAGAATTATGAATGTGTTTTATGTGCATGCATTTGCCAGTCAAAGAGTAAATATGTCATTCATAAAGCCACAGCAAAACATCGCAAAATGTCAGAAAAACAAGAGATGATTGAACATTCTGACGGAGAGACCTTTACATGTATCGCATGCAAGTTCATGTGTAAATATAAGTCTGAATATGAGCGTCACCTGACAACGGATAAACATATCAGAGTGACTCATTCAAACGCTTTGTTCAAAAAACAAGCCGATGCGCTCATGCCATATAGTTGTATTTGTGGAAAAGTATATTCGAGTCGTAGCTCATTATGGTATCACAAAAAACGTTGTCCTGGTCATGGTGATATATTATCTGAAAAGGTCAATCGAGTTCTCCCCCAATCACAAACATCGTCAATACCAGATCCCAACGATAGCGGTATGGCTGCAATAATCCAAGAAATGGTTTCGATTCAGGTGAAAGAGCATATCGAAAAAATGGGCGATCAGAATATATACACGTTAATCAAAGCGCAGACAAAACGCGACGAGGCGCAGACGGATCGCGACGAGATGCGCGACGCGGCGCAGGCGGTGCGCGACGAGGCGGCGGCGGAGCAGATGCGTCTGCTTATCGAAGCGATAAGCTTGAAGGGTCCCCAATGTATCACGAACAACAACAACAACACGACGAACAACACCCAGTTCAACTTGAACGTGTTCCTCAACGAGGACTGCAAGGATGCGTTCACGTTTAAGGATGTGATTGAGTCGATCGTTTGTACGGTAGACGACCTGGATCGTCTGATCGTGGAGGGGTACGCCGCCACGGTCATTCGCAAGATACTTGAATCTATGCAGGACATGGCCATAACGGAGAGACCTATTCACTGTACGGATCTGAGACGTAATACGGTTTGCGTGAAGAGTGCGACGGGTTGGGAGAAAGGCGCCGCCGCTCTCAAACGGCTGAACAACTCTCTCTACTTCATCGGCAAGAAGCTCGGCAATGTCGTACCTGAATGGCGAGAGACGTATCCAGACCATTTCCGAGGTACCGATTCGCGGCGCAACCAGTACCACACATTGATCGTGGAGGTGTTGAAGGTAGATGACGTCAAGCTGGAAGATCGCAACGTCGGGATCATTTGTAGGAGCCTCGTGCTGGATCGCAAGACCGCCAAGGTCGGTATCATGTAACTTCCCCGAATCCCACAAATCAGAGAGTTCCCGTTTTATCAAATATAATAAAAATTATATAAATTTGTATTATAGTTCGTATCGTAATATAATTATGATGCGGCTCCACAGTTGCTTCCGTCCTCGTAACAGGGAACATTGTGTTCCGTCCATGTCCCTGGCGTGGCGTATGCACATGTCTTCTCGATGCCCAGCTGGTTATCGCCCAGGACGAGACGCATGAACCCCATCTCACCCCAGTAACTACCCCACGAGTTACGGATGATCCAGTACTGCGTTGCAGCCAGTGTTTCCGTTTGCGGTTGGTATCCCCACCCCACCACTGATATGATGTGGTTGATGATCTTCGGTTTGTGTGGTGCGTCGTGAATACCTCCAGTGTATTCAACGATGTCTTCTGCATTTATCCCGCATGCGATAGGTCCGTTTTTGTATATTTCGTCCATCATATCGGCGCTGCCTCTGACCGCGCCGAATTCGGCGACGGTGGCATTGGGGTACTGTTCGATGGCTACGCACTCTCCGCCGCGTGAAGTAAATGTATCGCACGTCCTGCACACGTTGTGCGGCGCGCATGTGAATGGGTTACCTCCTGGGTCTTCCGATGCGACGCGGCATGCGGACTCTGTGGAGTCCGCACTACAGGCCTGGTACACCATACAGTCATCGAAGGGTATGGAACCGTATTCTTGGATGGCCTTGTAGGTGGCCAGATGATCTCCTCCGTTACAGCTGCCACCCATCTTACAGTTGAGCAAGAACTGGATACTGAGGTTGATATCGGGCCACCGCCCTAGGCGCGCGATCTTGATTCTGTCGGCCAGGGCACTGATACTACCATGTGCCCAGCAGCTGCCACAGTATACGGGTATGTGTTGGTTCAGGTTTTTAGTGAGGTAGTTGGCTCCATCTACGTTGCTCCATGTGAATGCCTGTGGTAGCACGGGATCGGCTGCGCCACGCAGACTGTTGGGTTTCCTCAGATGCGCGTCGGCGTCGATCATTGGAACGTACTCGTTCATTCGGGGGGTGCGTGGGTGTATTATGCTAGTTGCACTAGCATCGGTGGTAACGTTATGTGCACGCACTGGGTCACATACGGTGAACAGAATGAAAAGAGCGGTTGATAAAACAGACACGACCGAGAAAGGGTTGACCATTTGACGTACATGACTATTTTTTGAATCACCTGTAATCCTCCTTCTTTTTACACCCTTGAAGATTACACCATTTCTCATTTCAAACGCCGATTAATTCACAATATTTATCATATCATATAAGTTTTACAGTTTTATTAGAAAACATCTTAAAGTTGTATTTTCTTTTGCGCTACATAATGGAAAACGTCTGTCAGGGTTTTTTCTCAATTCTTTTATTAATAACTTTTTTGTTGGTCTTCTTTCATATTTTTCTGCTTCTAAATCATAAATATTTATAAATACTTTTGTTTTCAATAATTTTAATGCTTTTGTTTTTGATGACTGAGGTTCTTCACCAAATTGAATTAATCGGTCATTTAACCATAGTAAATCATTTAATTTTTTTTCCATATTATTACAAATTTTTTCTCGTTCAGCAAATATATTTTCTATTAAAGTTTCACTTGTTTCATCATGTATAATTTCAATAATTTTATCGTATTTTTCATTATTTATTAAACTAAAAACTTTGTTAAACTTAATATTTTTAGTTTTCATTTTAATTTTTAATTCGCATATAAGACCTTCATAAACAGATGTCATTGTTGATAATATAAATATCATTTTGTTTTTATATTATAATCGGCGTTTGAAATGAGAAAAGGTGTAATCATTTTTTTCAAAAAACAATGTTTGCCAAATATCATTTTCGTAATTTGATTGTTCTATTTTTATTGCGGTTTCAGGTCGTATATTTTGTAGTATTTGTATGTTTTCAACTTTTGTCTTATATTTTTTTATAGTATAATTAAGTTCCTTAAAAACACTAAGAAGACATTGTAATATTGGCATACCTCCAGCTATAACAACTTTTATCAAGTTTGTTTTATTTCGCATTTCATTTTTTATTATTGTTTGTTCTACAAGTGCTTTACATAACTTACGACCACGATATTTGTCATCTATGTAAACTGAAACTAATAGCAAATATTCAATATTATCTTCTTTTTCGTATACCACCATTGTATTCCCAATTATTGTATCTTTATCTCGTAAAAAAATACCCCAATAATTATTTCTTTCTTTTATTACTTCATACGAGTGTAAGATATGTGGGTTGATATTGATTATATTTTTGTTTAGACCATTATCCAATGTTCTGTTGCTTACATAATGAAGTTCAATATCCATCATATGGTATATATTCATATACACATATTATTTTGTCCCATTTTACATATTCAAAGGTGTACATGGATATATTTGCGTATCCATGTAGAAAAATAAATATTATACATTTTTAGAGCATATGTCAATTATAGAGATAGATATACCATCAGCACATCTAGCACAGTCCCCTTTTTCTGTTTCATTAAGAGAACGCGTGCGTGACGAGTTGTCCGACATCAAGACGAGCGGTCTTTGGAAGACCGAGCGCGTAGTAACGTCGGCGCAATCGGAGTCCATTTCTGTGGAAGGGGTGAAAGAAGATGTGCTCAACTTTTGCTCAAATAACTACCTTGGGTTATCGTCACATCCGCGTGTGATTGATGCCGCAAAGAAGGCGATCGATACGCATGGGTTCGGTGTATCTTCTGTGCGATTCATCTGTGGGACGCAGGACATCCACAAGGATCTGGAGGCCGCGATCAGCAAGTTCCATGGCACGGAGGATGCGTTGTTGTATGCGTCGTGCTTCGATGCGAACGCGGGTGTGTTTGAGCAGTTATTGGGTCCTGAGGATGCGGTACTTAGCGATGCGCTCAACCACGCGAGCATCATTGACGGTATCCGTCTGTGTAAGGCGCAGCGCTATCGGTACAACCATCTGGACATGAGCGATTTGGAGTCCAAGCTGATCGCGTCACAGAACTGTCGTACCCGTCTCATTGTGACCGACGGTGTGTTTTCCATGGACGGTGACGTGGCTCCCTTAAAGGAGATATGCGACCTGGCGGACAAGTACGGTGCCCAGGTCTTTGTCGATGAGTGTCATGCGGCAGGATTTATGGGCAAGACAGGGCGTGGTACGCCCGAGTTGTGTGGGGTGATGGGGCGCGTGGATATCATCAACAGTACTCTGGGCAAGGCTCTGGGTGGGGGCATGGGTGGATACACCGCGGGGTCAAAGGAAGTGATTGATTTGCTGCGTCAGCGCTCACGACCGTATCTGTTTTCCAACTCGCTCGTGCCGTCTGTGGTGGGTGGATGCATCGAAGTGTTCAAGATCTTAGAGGAGTCGAATGATAGGGTGGATAAGCTGCGTGCGAACGTGGCGCATTTCCGCAAGGGAATGACCGACGCAGGATTTACTTTGGGTGGCAACGATGTATCACCTATTGCACCTGTGATGATCGGTGACGCCAAGGTAGCATCCGATATGAGCGATGCATTGTTGAAATTGGGCATCTATGTCATCGGTTTTTCTTACCCCGTGGTCCCGCACGGTAAGGCGCGCATCCGATGCCAACTCAGTTCGGCGCATAGCATAGAGCAAGTGCAGCGATGCATTGACGCGTTCATTCAGGTTAGAGAATAGACTATACACCGCTGAAGATTTGAAATGGTGTTTTGTAAGTGTTGGTTGATTACAAATATATTCTCTATCGTATACGTAACGTAGTCAATAGACAATAAACATCTAGTTGTATCATGGAAAAGATATCGGCGATAACATATATCAATTGCATACTATCGCGTATGGCCTACTTTGACGCGGACAAGTTCGCGGACAAGTACAATAAGGTGTTTGCACTGAAGGGTCTTCAGTCTCATCTGTCTGCACTGAAGACCGCATCATTCTCGTCTATGGCGGATGGCGTCATGACGAACGCGGCGTTGCGTACGGTGAGCGTAGCGGTCAATCGTATTCATTCTGCGAAGGATAGTAGACAAGATAGAATACCCAGTCCATCAAAGCACATGAAGTACATAAGCATTTCTACGTCAAATTATTCGTCGGTGTACGTAATCGCGGACAAGCGAACACATTGCATCACAGTCGGGTTTAGAGGTACTGCCTCTCTGAAGAGTATGCGTTCTTACCTGAAGGCGTCTTCTATTTTGCCCATGCGTGCACAGTTATGTGATAGTAGCGATAATAGCGATCCTGAAGACAGGGAGGACGGGTACCTGATCGGTATCTTCAAACTGGTCGGAGAGATGTACTACACGATTCTGGCGGCGATCCACATGTTGTCGAAGGACTTCCTGGACATGAAAACCAAGAACGTGAAGCTGGTCACGACGGGGCATTCTCTAGGCGGCGCGTGCGCGCAGGTGTTCGCGTACCTCTGGATCAAGAAGCATCCCGATCACCACATATGTTGTAACACGTTTGGTGCACCCAGAGTAATGAACGTATATGCGGCCGAGAAATTCGCCGACCTTGCTATAGGAAAGTCGAAGCACATTCTGTTTCGCCGCGTTGTTACATTGGGTGACCCGATTCCACACCTGCCCCTTAAACAGACGTCCATCTCGGCGTTGCGCACGTATAGTCACGTAGACGAGACGCGCGACCTCGATGTGGGTGGCCCGCTCGTGCTAATGTGTACCAACTTCAAGAAGACGCGAAAGCTGGAGTGCGCACCGAAGAACGTGGTGAAGCGGAACGCGAAATGGACGCGACGGGCGTCGGTGACACAGACCAAAGGTAGCCACGGGAGCTATATAGGGCTCCGATTTGAGAAGATGGGTCACGGAGTATTCAATCCATTGCACGAGATCGTGCGCGTGGGAAAAACCCGCGACACCATGTGTCGGGTGATCGTAGGACAACATGATGGTACAACCATCTCCTTCTTCAATCTACAGACGATAAAAACGCCCAATATGGGAGCTCTCTCTATGATGGCTCAGAAGATAAAGAAAGTGGCTGTAGTTGACTACACTCACGCGGACATATACATGACCGCACGCGTCTTCGCGGACGTGGTGCGCGCGGGAACGGAGATGACGACGGACACGGATCCGCTGCGCGCGGATAACGATAACTGTGTGGCGCTCAACCTCGTTGGCGTTGCGCCGCAGCCTAGACTAGTATGTGCTTAATGTCTCTTCGTTCTTCTTGTTTTCTTGCGTTTGTTCGCCCTCGCGCGTCTCTTTTTTGAACGCGCTGCGCTGCGTCTCTTTCTGGATTTAGAGGCGCGGCGCAACGTCCGCTTCCGACGCCCGCCGTCACGTCGGACATGGATGCGATCTAGGTAATGTTTTCCATCTGGATCTCTGGCAAATTGGGGTTGTCCATCATTACCGACATATTGATGTATTCCCAATCCATTATTGTATTTATTAAGCCTAAGTGCATTATTGCTAGGATCATCATTGCGGTACCAGTCATGTACCCAGACACCGTCACCGTTCTTGTACCATTTATATCTCCACCCAGGGTTCTCCTCGTAAGAATGGTCTCCCTCATACATCATCGCTAACGCCTCTCTTTTTTGCAGTTTGTCTCTCATTTCTTGAATTTTTTGTATGTCGGTCTTTTTGTAAAATCGCGACCTAAAGTTTTCATTGAGTGTAGTAGGTGTGTTATACGTAATCGGCTCACGAGTTGGACCAGGTAGTAGTTGCCCTACAAAAATTTGTATCACAATAAATCGTATCATTTGGGGAGAAAACCGACCAGTGTATGTACCCGAGTATTTCACTCGGTTTTCCCACTGATACCCATGGGGACTGTCATGAGGATTCTTTTCCTGTCTCAGCACATAATATTCTTCACCTACGACCAGGTCCGGTCCAAGAATTTCTTGCATTTTTGCGGGGGCTGCGGGGTTTGCTTGCGCCATATATATATCTATATATATATATAGATATAGAATGATTATGCTTCTTAGATAGAATATCTAACAGCATCACCATTTACATCGCAAATAAAAATATTTTGTCCCATTTAAATCTTCAAAGGTGTAAATAATTGAAAATAAATGTTACGTGGGAACTTTCCCCCAAATCCCATGTATACATGATTGGATAGGTAAGTTCGTACAAAATCATATAAGCATATAATCTTCAAAGGTATAACATGCAACTAATTTCACCATACGAATTGGAAAAGGATCATACCTATTATATTGAAAGATTTGACGAAGGTGTTAGAACAAATAAATATCGGGGCACCATCAAGAATTTGAACATCTGTACCTGGTATGATCACAGTGTAATTAGCATTGGAAATATGATTGAATATGTAAATGGACAAGAAACTATCTCAAGTGATCGTACTTCTCCAACCTTTCCTGGAAATAGCTATTATGTACATGTAAATACCAACTCGTCAGAGGACCAATATTGGGTATTTTACAAGCCCGTCGCTGATTATTTACTGACAGCACAACTGCTTAGACAATCTTTGCATTTGGATAAAGTAACTATTTGGGGGTTATATAACCAGCATATATGCCCGGTAATACAAATTAAGTGAAAAAAACATTATAACTAGTTTATCTTCGCGCACGCCTGCGCGTGTTCTTCCTGCGCCTTGTCTTGGGTGTTTTTCGCCGGCGCCTTGTCTTGGGCGTTTTGCGCCGGCGCGGCTTGCCGCGGGTCGGTGGAACAACCTGACTTCGGCGGGTCGGTAGAACAACCTGACTTCGGCGGGTCGGTAGAACAACCTGACTTCGTCGGGTCGGTAGAACAACCTGACTTCGTCGGGTCGGTAGAACAACCTGACTTCGTCGGGTCGGTAGAACAACCTGACTTCGTCGGGCGCCGCCCGCCGGCGGCGGCTCCATAAAAGATGGTGGATTTGATTGAATAATCCTATCTCTCTCCCGTTGTTTTTCACTTATCTGATCAGTAAGGTTTTTTACAATGTTTTGAATGGTTTCATAATTTCTTTCGATATCTGCCTTGTTAGCTCGGAACTCATCCATATCTATTTTTCTACGAGGAGGAGTGGTGTACCCACTCGTGGGTTCTCGGTAAAACCATTCATAATACATGTTATTATAACTCTGCATAAATGCATCACGTCGTCTGATTAATTGTTCAATTTCTTGGTTCAAATCGCGTATTCCCGTGCCTGGGTCATCGATGATTGTGTCGTCTGTGGAATCGCTTTCGTAGCCGGTACTCATTGCACGTATATGGTATACCTACATACTATTTTTCTGTGTGTGGTCGTCGGCTCACACATAGCGATCATAATACATGAATGGTGTATTCGGTCGGTGTAATATAGGAAGGAGACGCGGGCTCTACTACATTCAAATCTACGCAACGGTATCATATACCGTCGCGTAGACAACGTCGCAACCAGAAACAAAAACAAGACCACACATATGGTTTTTGTTTTTTTTGTTTTGGTATATTTTCTGACCTAGATCTATTTATGTTCTCCGCAAACTGCTGTCGGAAGTGGGATATGGTCGTTCGTACCGTTCGCGCCGTTCGCGGTCGTCACTGCTCTCGTGGCATTCGTCGCCGCTCTTGATGCGTTCGCCATCGTCTGCATCGTCGTCATCGTGTGTATCGTCGTCATCGTGTGTATCGTCGGCCTTGTTTGCGACATTGGAACCGACATACGTATGGATAATTTGGTAGATACAGTTGATGCTTCGGAGGTCCTCCAAATCGCCCGCGGAACGCGTGTACTTGTTACTCATCAGCCAATGATACACGTTATCCAACATGTCCTCGAACTCGATGCGCAAATCATAGTAGTTAATTTGATCATCTATGTGGTCGGAGAGAATGGTTCGGTGGTCATTGTTGTAGAAGAGATGCGACATGGTACCATACTTAGCGAGGTAATAGCGAGGGACATGCGCAATAAGGGCATCATATATGTTAATATCGGCATCGCATTGAGACATTGTACATATGCCGTTGCATCCAGCAATACGAACATACATCGCCTCGTCTGCTTGATGACCCAATGGCGGGTTGTATGTATCATCGGGCGTACACCATCTGCAGGTGCATGCGGTGGCTTGACATAAGTCGTGTGCGGTGGCTTGACATAAGGCACATGCGACGATTGGTGAATGAACTGGGTTGGACATGGGTGTCGGTTGAATAGAATACCTTCAGAGAGTGGGGCGGCGTGCTGATCAATTCTTATAGGGCGACCGACTCACGTATAGCCATCATAATACATGTACTTGATCTCGAGCAGCTCCGTGTTCTCTTCGGATTCGATCCGCTGGATTTGGTGCTCCATTTCGGCCTTCAATTCGAACAGGCGCATCGCGATCGTGGGATTTTTGGACACGCCGGCTTTATTGCGGAACTTATCGGGGTTGAACCGGATATAGATCCATTTACCAGAGAAGGCGTTGAACAAATCGTCGTACCGGATTTGTTCGTCCATCGCGTCGTAGGACTTGTGTTGGTTTTCGTCAGTCTCGATGGCAAGCATCGTGTTGCCAATGAGCTTGCGGTGATCGATGCGGCGGCGGACAGAACAATCGCAGTGGTCGGTATAAATCGGCTTGTCGTGGCCGAAGCCTTCGAAATGATCGTTGATGAAGTCTCTTGTAGCGATCTCCTTCGTTTTGCTGCGGATTTGGTAGGTGAGGGGGTCGGTTGGGAACATGTTGGCGAAGCAGAAAGTACAGTATCCTTTGTATTTTTTGTTGGCTGCGATTGTGCATGTCCCGTCTTGGCCTTTGCATCTTTTATTGATAACATCCACCATGGTGTCCGATTTACAGTTTGAACAGTATAATGCATTTTTCTCGGGTGGATCATTGAAGAGCGGCAACGACTTTCCACAATAGCAACGCTTGCTAACCACATTCACCATGGTGTCCGATTTACAGTTTGAACAGTATAATGCATTTTTCTCGTTTGGATCGTTGAATGTCGGTCTCGACTTTCCACAATAGCAGCGTTTATTCTTCACGTTCACCATGGTGTCCGATTTACAGTTTGAACAGTATAATGCAACTTTTGCTCCCGACTCATTGAAGTTTGGGAGTGATTTTCCACAGCAGCAGCGTTTATTCTTCACGTCCACCATGGTGTCCGATTTACAGTTTGAACAGTATAATGCAACTTTCTCGTTTGGAGCATTGAATATCGGATTCGACTTTCCACAATAGCAGCGTTTATTCTTCACGTCCACCATGGTGTCCGATTTACAGTTTGAACAGTATAATGCAACTTTCTCGTTTGGAGCATTGAATATCGGATTCGACTTTCCACAATAGCAACGCTTGTTAACCACATTCACCATGGTGTCCGATTTACAGTTTGAACAGTATAATGCATTTTTTTCACCCAGTTCGTTGTAAATTGGGCGAGAATTTCCACAGCAACGCTTGTTAACCACATTCACCATGATGTCCGATTTACATAAACGGCAACATACGGGACGGCTTTCGTCCAATAAGTTGTATGTTGGCCGTGCGTTCCCACAACGACAAATAGCATATTGTAATTTTCGCCCCTCTCTATGCTCGTTACATCGTTCAGGCTTACCATAAGTTGTTGCATAACTCGCTCGTTTCCTACAATTCTCAAATTGGCAGAGTGTCGGCATCTATCTATAGTATACTACAATATTATTCCTGAATGGGTTGTCCTTACTTTAATAATTAAGGACAACTCTATATTTTTATAAATTAGACTTGATTTTGGGAAGGAACAAGCAACTCGACGACTGCTAGGTCTTCTCCCCTTTCGACGGTGTCAGCATCGGCGGTGGCGTCGTCCTCAACGACAGCACCGATGATGTGGTCGGGGTCCGCGTCATTAAATTGTTGGCGCTCGGTTAAATAAGCACTAAGAAAGGTGCTAGGTTTTGTGTTGACAATCTCTCGGACCTCGAGAAGTTTTGATATCACGAATATCACATTCGTCAGAAAAACCGTGTATGTTTTTGCGTCCAAAGGGTTCGCTGCGATCGGAAACGCAGAGAGAATGGTATTTACGGCGAAGGAACCCATAGCGAGATGTCCTGCTGTACGGTATTTGGTATCAAGCGTGTGCAGTTCGGCAACCTTGTCGTCACCAAGAACGACTAATGCTTGTTCGACTGCTTCGTCGTCTCGTGGTAATTCCCTATTCATTTCTAAATAACCAATCATCTTGTTCTCTCTAGAGATTTCAACATAATAGAGGTACACAAACGACATAAACGTCAAAACGTTTGTACACGACGCAGCCATGTAGAGTTCGTCCGACCCTGTGAAAAGTCTGTCAGTCACTCCACATGATTCACCGTCACATGACTGAGGAACAAACGATATGAGCATTGATGCCATGAGGGCTTTAAAAATCTCTCCGAAAAATCCGATCGCGATATTAAAACGTTGTGCGTTGTCTGAGACCTTTTGTTTCATCGTCGGTTATGTATACAGTAGCGATAAAAATGTGCGCGACCGGTCGCGATATGTTGTCATGAACAGTAGATAGGTTGGAGAATGCTAAATGAGAAGACGGTGCGCTCCGAATGCGCTCCGAATGGTTACATAAAAATGTCTTCGTCTTCTCATGAACACTGAACACTGAACACTGAACGCCGTAAAAGGTGTATATCCATCAAAAATGGCGTTTTGCACACTCATGGATGTAAATAATCGTGCAGTAATGTATACATACAAACATGGCAGATATAATTGTCAATAGTATAACTAGTTTCTCTATGGTACTAAAAACGTTGAATGAGCAGTTTGAGGAAATCAACCAGATAAACATATTATCGGCTACCCAATTGGATACGTTTAAACTCGCGTTTGACCGAATCACTGAATCGATAGATATGCTTACATATATCTTCCCAAACGGTTCACCGCATAATGATCTATTTAAACACAAGCAGTTGAAATTTTCACAAATAGACACCATCTCACTGAAGTTGAACTCTCTACAAAAATTGTTGGACTTGTTGCTGCAAGTGAGGAGTATAAAGACATTTAGAGAACGGGTGGAGCTGTACTGGAAGTTGTATATGCTCTATAATAGACCATCATTGGTCCGCGCGCAGCTAAAACGGCATTTCAAGATCATTGAAAATGCGTTGCCCGACATCATCGAGTTGAACCGAACGATCTTTGGAAGTGCGATGCGAATTAAACAGCCTATCCTGCGTAAGGCTTGGATGTTGGCTGGCGAAAACCAGTTGAACGATAGTTCATTGCCGATCAACATTTTACAAGACAATCTGTACATGCTAGTGAAGTTGGAGATCGGAGAGAAAACGATTAATGGCGTACACAAGAAGGATTATTATAAAAATATCATCAACCAGATAGTGATCGATATCGACAACCGCGGTGCGTCGGAAGGCGACGGAAACATATCGTTAGCGGAGTTGAACGATTTGCCAGACATTTTCATGATCGATGAAGAAGTCGTTGAAGCCGTCGTTGAAGCTGAAGATGAAGCTGAAGCTGAAGATGAAGCTGAAGCTGAAGCTGAAGCTGAAAACACCATTAATGCTGACGAGGATACATTTATTTCGAGCAAACGTAGAGACAAGACCCCCGAGGTAAGGGGTTGTTTTGGGTTTGGGTATCCGATAAAGACCTCTAAAATATGCACGGAGGACATACCTGTCCAAGCAAAAAAGTCAGTAAAACCCAAAAAGATAGAGTATATCGTAAGTGCGATCACTTTTTTCAATAAATATAAAGCATATCTGAAGGAGAAGAAGGATAAGGAGGGGAAGGGAAAACGGCGGAAACGGCGGGGACGGCGGGGACGGCACTCGCGGAAAGAATACAATGAGACTAACGACGATGGCGATGGCGATGGCGATGGCGATGGCGACGATGAAGAATATATGGGATTGGCTACGCTTTTATGCGACATCGATATAGAAGACAATATAAAGATACGAGTGCCGGTAAGTTTAGTCACAAACGCAACGGTGAAATGGGACTCGGACAAACAGTCGCAACCCAAGACGATCATGGATTACGGGTACGATTTCGTATCGAAAAGGATTGCGTCGTTGGAGATAAAGTCACCAATGGATTATATTGAATATAACGAGAAATTGAAAGACGATAAAACCATTCTGACAAACATCACGTTTACGATGACGGTCAAAGACCAGGGGGTGGGTGGATCAAACAAAGTGCATGTGAGGTATCAGATCAATGATGGGAACTGTACGAGGGCCTTTACCGTGAATCAACGTTCGAACGAGAAAGGCGAGTATACATTTGTCATCAATGGGTACGAGTTGAATAAAATCAGTGTCAGAAAAAAAATACATATTTGGCTCTATTGTCCTCCATGGAGTGGGTGGGAGGCGACCGCGACCAGTATATCATGTGAGATTAATTACAACTAGACTAGTTTTACACAACCACTGACACACGTACTTTGCGCCGCACTTGGTCCTCATCTTGGAATAGATGTATGCGGCATGTCACTTTGCTGCGTAAAGGAGGCGCCTGGATAGACTCTGTAACGGCGGGGTCAATCGCCGAACGCGTCCGAGCAACGATTTTTAGCACAGGAAGGAACACGCTGAATCTGTTTTTATCCTCAGTATCAACATCGCATACGTACCCGACCCACTCTTTGACCAGTACGTCAGGGTCGTGCGCCACGGCGGCGACGAGTGCGCAGTCGTTCTGCACCTTTTTGATGGCGGTCATGCGTTCGTTAATATGATCTAGGCGCGCGATCCATTTAGCGTAGAATACATCACTACACATGCGTTCCGTTTCTTTGGTAATAAGACCTAGACATCGTTGTAGGCGCGTCATGTTGAGCAAATCGGCCAGACGACGTATGGGTGATGTAATATGTATGTATTCCTTTGCGTTTAGCGCAGCGTGTCGCAGCGCAACGTCTTGATGTTCAGAAGGAATGTTTTCTATGTTTATGTATTGCGCTGCGCCGCCCGAGCGGAAGAACTGCGCTGCGATCGGACACGCGAAGCAGTCTGACTTTGTTGGACACGCGAAGCCATCGGTAGGAATATCCTCCGTTCCCTCCGTTCCTTCCGTTCCTTCCGTTCCCTCCGTTCCTTGGCCTGGTGCCGCGCGGAAGATGCCGGTGCCTTCGGTGCGCAACGCGCGCGCCGCGACGCAATTCATGAGGATCATGAGGTAGGCGACTACATCATGACTATCCACGATTTCATCGAGATACTTTTGGTCAGGCATCGCACACATATTGCGTGTGACAGAGAGGAGTTTGATATAGTCGGGGTCGCGCAGGAGTGCGCGGCTTTCGTATTGGTAATTTTTGGCCACGCGTATTTGAACGCGGTTGAACACGGTACCCACAATCTCGTTGTCGATGATTGTGAGTTCCAGTGCAAATGCGTCGCGGATTTTGTCGGCGACGAGGCTGCATATATCATCAGAGAGGACGGGGGGAAGCATAGGTTTTTTGGATTGAGCTGCATCCTTGGGTAGGTATACGGTTGCGACGCGGTCGGACACGTGTTCCCACGTGTCCATGCGTGTGAGAATGGAAGGGACATCGGCAATGTATATCGTAATGTTGTGTGCAGTCCGCCCCTCTGCCTCGACGAGGGTTTCAATGCTGACCGCGTCGTCAAAGTCAGTGCTTCCTCCGGGATCGATGGTGAGTATCCTTGGCGATTGTTCAACGGAACTATTAAGATCTAATTCAACGGACATATTTTTGATCGCCTGTGCGGTTGCGCGCGTGAAGGCAGATATGGGTTCGGTGATTTTGTGACAGAGAAGTTGATATTCATAGTAATGTGCAAGCACGTCTACTTGGCCGATGGTGCTGTCTAGTTTGGCTATATGATGGTCTTTTGCATCATCATTGTATGTTTCTATGTGGAAGGTCACGTATAGGTTGGTAAAGCTTTTGCTGAACCCAACACGCTTCATTTCGTAGGGGACGAGAACCGTATCCATACTTCGATCGTTAGGAACACATTTATATAACAATTTGTTCTTCGGGTTGTTCTTGTAGCGCCCGTATGTTCGGTTGTTTTTTAGGATGAGAACGCCTGTAGCTGTAGCGGTAGGTGATTGCATTGTTTGCATGCGTGGTGTATAAGTATGATACAATGACTATGTACATAGAACAACATCAATTTTTATGGGTTGGGATAATGAATTAAACACACATATATATATATATATAGTACATGCCAGTGCCACTATATTCTTTTAATTCAGGTGGAGTGCAGTATTCTTATGAAGCCATGTATGGCAACTATACAATTGCAAACATAACTGGGGTCAGTGCCGGGAACATAAATAATCTTACCTTTCCAACGGAACATGTTTTGACGAACAGCGACACTTTTGGTAGTCCAAATACAGTTGGAAGTACTATATCTATTCAAGGAATCGCCAATAATGCATTCGTGAACAGGATAAACATTAATTCAGTAACTATTTCTTCGAGAATACAAATAATTGGGGATCAGGCATTCAGTTCTTGCACATATTTATCAACATTGATGTTTAGTGAGGGGGGACCCAATCTCCAATCCATTGGAGCTTTGGCATTCTCTAATTGTCCAATAACCAGTATAGTCATACCCAGAACTCTAACTACGATTGGCGATGGAGCATTTCAATACTGTGGCGCATTAAGCTCTGTCACGTTTGCACCGAACAGTCTGTGTACAAATATTGGATGGACCGTGTTTACGAACACCGCAATCAGATCGATCAGTATTCCTTCAAATGTAACTACGATTGGACCCAACGCGTTTACGGGTATACCAAACTTAGTTGCTGTCGTGTTTGAAAGCGGTAATCAATCTATTAATATGGCTGGTAATACTTTTAATTCATCCAGTCTTAACGGAAAAACAATCTATATATCTTACTGGACTGCATATCACGCAACATTAAATGGTCAGTCCACTTCATTTACATCGCCATCCATTGGGCCCGTATCGTTTTTTGGAGCAACAAATGTGACCCTAGCCCCCACATTTAAACCTACAACCAAAACAGTGTTACAAAATGCGGTGAATGATTGGTGTAATGGTTCACCCAGCACTCCACACATCAGCCTTTGGGACACGTCTCTGATCACGGACATGTCCAACTTATTCGAGAGTCAGGCAAACTTTAACGATGACATCAGTGGATGGGACACCTCGAATGTGACGAACATGTATCAGATGTTCTATAATGCGCCCGTATTCAACCAAGACATCGGGGACTGGAATACCAGCAACGTGACTGATATGGGGTTGATGTTCATGTATGCACACGCGTTCGACCAAGACATCGGGTCATGGGACACCACAGACGTGACGAATATGTCTCAGATGTTCTATGATGCTCGCGTCTTTAACCAAGACATCGGGACAAAAGAAGTGACTGTAAATGGAGTTACTTATACTGCATGGGACGTCTCGAGTGTTGAAACGGCCAACTCGATGTTCAACTCCGCTTCTGTGTTTAACAATAACGGTAGTGGATCTATTGGTAATTGGAGATTGGATCCCACAAAACTCACTGATATAAGTTATATGTTCGCCTATGCGACCGCGTTCAACCAAGACATCAGGTATTGGAACCTGGTCGGCCCTCCATACGCGTCCGTCAATAATATGTTCTATAATGCGAACGCGTTCAACAATACTTACAACGGGAGTATCGGGTATAACAATGGAACTCCACTGGCAACTTTTTTCAATCAGTTTACAGACAATGGTATAACATATTATTTTACAGAAGATAGTAATAATGTCGTGACGATTACCAGTGCTGTTCTCGCGTCGAATGGATCAACCTTAGGTAGTGGGTGGCTTTCTATTCCCAGTTCCTTCACGGTAGCGGGTGTTGTGCATCCCATACGACATATTGGAAACAATGCGTTCGAATCGTCCGGGATCACCTCCATCACCATCCCCGCATCCGTCACCGAGATCGGGATCTACGCGTTCTATCTGTGTTCCTCCCTTGCATCCGTCAACTTCGCTGCAGGAAGCCTGCTCGTATCCATCGGGAATAGCGCGTTCAGTTCGTCCGGGATCACCTCCGTCACCATCCCCGCATCCGTCACCTCCATCGGTGGTAACGTGTTCAATGGTACTACCAGCCTTGCAACGGTCGTTCTACCCTCAACCAATGGACTCGGTCTAACCTCTCCATCCAATGGACCTGTATCATTTTATGGTGCGTCTGGAGTTAATATAATTTCGGGTATATATACTGATAGTGGCGTGAGCTACAAGTATTCAATAAAACCGGGTACGACAACGGATGTAATAATTACGGGGACGACTATGGGAACGGCTCTCTCGGGCAGTATCGTGATCCCTTCTACCTTCGCTATCAGTAGCACCACATACTCGGTCAAGGAGATCGGTGTGAGCGCGTTCCAAGGGACCGCGATTAGCTCCATCACCATCCCCACATCCGTCACCTCCATCGGGAATGAGGTGTTCTATCTGGCTACCAGCCTTACAACCGTCACCTTCGCTACAAACAGCCAGCTCGCAACCATCGGGGCGAACGCGTTCATAGGGACCGCGATCATCTCCGTCACCATCCCCGCATCCGCCACCTTCATCGCTGGTAGCGCGTTCAATGGTGTTACCAGCCTTGCAACGGTCGTTCTACCCTCAACCAATGGACTCGGTCTAACCTCTCCATCCACTGTAGCTGTATCATTTTATGGTGCGACTGGAGTTAATATAATTCCGGGTATATATACTGTTAATAGCGTGAGCTACAATTATTCAATAAAACCGGGTACGACAACGGATGTAATAATTACGGGGACGACTGAGGGAACGGCTCTCACGGGCAGTATCGTGATCCCTTCTACCTTCGCTATCAGTAGCACCACATACTCGGTCAAGGAGATCGGTGTGAGCGCGTTCCAAGGGACCGCGATTAGCTCCATCACCATCCCCTTAAATGTCACCTCCATCGGGGTCGACGCGTTCAATGGCACTACCAGCCTTGCAACGGTCGTTCTACCCACAACCAATGGACTCGGTCTAACCTCTCCATCCACTGTAGCTGTATCATTTTATGGTGCGACTGGAGTTAATATAATTTCGGGTATGTCATCTCCTACTGCAATAACGTTCCCAGGTGGTAGTGCTGGCGGTTTGACAACGACTAACCTAGTAACTGTGAGTGGATTGACTACTATTTCTGCAGTAAAGTTACTATATAGCACCAATTCTGGGACGAGTTTCATTGAAGTGACACTTAATGGTGTCGGTAGTTATTCTTTTACAATACCCGATGGATCTTACACTTACCTTGCGGGAGTTGCGGGAGTTCTTCAGATAATCGCCATAGATACTCTAGGTAACAAGTCGAATACTGTATCCAATCCTGTGAGCTTTGTAGTTGATACAACACCACCTCCAGTGGTGTCATTCACAATATCTGATAATTCTCTAACAGTAGGTGAGACTGCCACTGTGACATTAACATTTTCAGAATCAGTAACTGGTTTTTCAAGTAACGATGATATAACCGCTCAAAATGGAACTTTATCTGTTATGGAATCTAGTGAGGCTGGAAAGATATGGACGGGTACATTCACACCAAGTATTAATTTGGAAAGTCTATCAAATGTATTAACGTTAGCTGCGACTTATACTGATATTGCTGGTAATTCGGGACCGTCTGCAACATCTGATCCTTACGATATCGATACGTTGGCACCAACAGTAAGTTCATTCACAATATCTGACAATTCTCTAACAGTAGGTGAGACTGCCACTGTGACATTAACATTTTCAGAAACAGTAACTGATTTTTCAAGTGCAGCTGATATAACCGCTCAAAATGGAATATTAACTGGGATGACAAGTAATAATGACATTACATGGACGGGTACATTCACACCAAGTATTAGTTTGGAAAGTCTATCAAATGTATTAACGTTATCTACGAATTATACTGATCTTGCTGGTAATTCGGGACCGTCTGCAACATCTCCAAATTACGCGATTGATACGTTGCTTACTGATAATGGGGTGAGCTATACTTATACAATAAAACCGGGTACGACAACGGATGTAATAATTACGGGGACGACTGCGGGGACGTCTCTCTCAGGCGACATCGTGATCCCTTCTACCTTCGCTATCAGTGGCACCGTATACTCGGTGAAGGAGATCGGAACCGACGCGTTCCAATCCACCGCGATTATATCCATCACCATCCCCGCATCCGTCACCTCCATCAGTGGTAACGCGTTCAATGGCACTACCAGCCTTGCAACGGTCGTTCTACCCACAACCAATGGACTCAGTCTAACCTCCCCATCCACTGGACCTGTATCATTTTATGGTGCGACTGGAGTTAATATAATTTCGAGGATAGATAGTTCTACAGTGACTTTCCCAACCAGTCCCACAAGTAACGGAACCGTGGTAGTGACAGCAGGCGATGGCGCAGTGTCATGGGAATACTCTACTAATTCGGGTACCAGCTGGACCAGTGGTTCAAATACAACATTTGAATTTGTACTATCTCCTGGAACTTATGCAGTAGGTGCGGTCCAGGTGCGTAACACAGATGCGTCAGGAAACGTATCAGTTCCGATATCCAATACTGGAGTAATTGGAATCATTGTACCTATTAGTATTAGTAATGGGGGCAATACGATAACGTTTTATGGAGGCATCTCCGACACATTGGTTGGTGCTACTTCTCAATTAAATGTATATCCGTCTGCGACGACCGTGGTTATTGACGGATATGGGTCAATTGGAGCCAATGCGTTTGAGAACGCCACCACGGTCACCTCGGTAACTATACCGTCTTCCGTTACGAGCATTGGTACAAAAGCCTTCTACAATATCCAAACGCTCTCATCCGTGTTCATTCCTGCAGCGGGAATCACCTACGGTGGCAACGCTTTTCAGAATACAGGAAGAGATATGATAGTGACAGTGTTGGGTCTGTCCACTTCATTAGAAATGTCTAATTGGAAAACTTCGTATGCGACATATTTTGTGACCAGTACGCCTTCAATAAAGGTCATGTTCGTCACCGAAACTGGATACATCACTGTGCATACTATTTTAGGAGTCAAGTATATCGTCGTCAAGATTGGAACCGACCCATACGTAAGAATCGGCGACGATTCGTCCATGCATGGCAACGGTGTGTCCGGGTTTCAGCCATCCATCATCACTATCCCGTCCCAGATCACCATTGACTCAGATGTTTATACTGTCACCAAGATTGGTAACAACGCATTCCGTGGAATGAGTGTGACAGGAGTGACGATTCCAAACACAGTGACCCATATCGGCAATTACGCGTTCGACTCTACTCATCTGGGTGAAGGGACAAATATTCTATCACTGACTGCACCCCTCGTGTTTGAAGAAGACAGTGTGTGTGAGTCTATTGGATCATTTGCGTTTCACAAGGCCTATACGAGGACTGGGGCCATACGGTTTAGGGTAGAAATCCCTGAGAGTGTGTTGACCATTGGTGTGAGCGCGTTCAGAGACAACCCTTTACTGAAGGAGGTGTCTCTTTTCCAGACCAGAACGGTGGTGAATGCAAACGCGTTCAAATTGTTAGCATACATACCACGTGTTCTGGTGCGCAACACCGAAACATGGGACATTCTCAACAGCTGGATTGAAGACAATACCGCCAATTTCTCGGCGAGCGGCAATACTGATGTCCGGTTCATTGGTTATTTTAACGGTATAAATTGGTCAAATATCTGTTTTCCTGCTGGGACACCTGTGATGACGGATCAAGGGGATGTCGCCATTGACAAACTAAACATCAATAAACATACTTTGCGTGGCGCACGCATTGTAGCAATCACACGCACTATCACCGAAGACGAATGTCTCATCCGTTTCGAACCTAATTCGTTATATGTGAATGTACCGTCTATTCGTACCGAAATGACATGTGAGCATCAGATATTTTATCAGGGTAGAATGGTTCATGCAGTCAATCTGGCGTCCATGAAATCTCTTAAAAGATATGTGTACAAGGTCCCCTATAACGGTGCTGTGTTGTTCAACGTTTTGCTGGATGTGCATGGCAAAATGATGATAAATAATTTGATCGCGGAGACCCTGCATCCTAATAACGGAATGGCGAAACTCACTCGCGCCCTGCTCGCGATAACGGACGACGATGAACGATTGGATTTGGCATGTAACTACAATATGGGTGCCAAGGAACTTGGAGTGTTCACGAAAATCAAACATCGGTTATAGTAGTTTGTTCTACAGTTTCTGGTGTATCGTTGTCCGCGTCGTCGGTAACTGATTTTGTACCAGCTGTTGTATCAATGACTGGTTCTAGCTCGACTGCTACTGATGCCACTGTAGGTTTGGGTACATGTGTGTCGGGTACTATCGTGGGACGTGCTGTTAGTTTATGATACCAGAACTGTGCTTGATGAGAACATGTCGCTATTTCGGTCATGTACGTACTATATTTAGCAGCGACGACGAATGTGTTACGAGTGAATTGCAAGATGACTCCCCAGTAGGGAGGCACAAACAACGTCTGACCTGTATATACTGTTACATCCTTCGCGACTCCTTTATATTTATTGGTTACTTGGATAGAACCATCCTCATGGTCGATCATAACGCTTGTCATTGGATCAGGGACCACCTCGGGGTCGGATACGAACACTACATCGTTCAGTTGATCAGGATGTATTAGTTTCGCTTCCATCGTCCCGTTCGTGACGGTGAAGTAGGTGCGATGCGCGACATGGCGACGCATCGTGGTCGTGCTATGATCTGTTCCGAACAACATGTCATATCTGGTCGTACATGTCATTGGGGGCGCTATATGTGTGTGGTGTGTTGATATGATATTCTTAGTCTCCTTTGATAACCCATTTATCAGTTTATCGTTTCCGTCGCTATAATAACTCGTGTTCGTTTTGTGTCCTTGGTCTGTTGTATCAGTGTCTTCTATTTCCTCATTATTCAATGATATATCTACCTGTTGTAATTTCACAAACGAGTCGAGTGAAACCGCGACGCGTGTGTTTTTAGACGAACAAGATGTAGAAGATACAGGTGATACAAAAACGTCTACTGTCGTTGTTCCTATATCCCGTAGAATGGCATGTATATTTATATCCTGAACAAGTTTTTCACATGTCCGTGAGCGGAAGATAACGGGTTGTTTCAGATCAAGAACGTCATCTATCCGCGTATCTATAATACCATCCAGTTCGAATACATCACTGCTGGGTGCAGAACGAAAATGTGCTTGGACGTGTAGGTATACAATCAGAACAGCAATAAAAATGCCTATGTGTAACACATATTTCATTTGTGCTTGTTCAATACACGTACATATGAAATATTTCTATATGATTTGATTTTCAGACCGTGATATTCCGTCGTCACTATGTGAGTTCCGATTCAATGTCGGAGATGTCTGAATCTATCGGGTCGGTAAAGTCCTCGGACTCTGTTTGTATCATGTACGTGTTCTTGATATCGTTCGCTTCCAAAATGGCTTGTATGGCATTGTTCTTTAGTATCTGCGCCTTCTTCTTTGCGCGTTCGTACATAACCTTGTACACTTGATTTGGTTTCTTGATATCAATGTCGGGTGCACTGACGTCGGTTATCTCTGGTATGTATTCGTCGAGGTCGTCGACGAGATCGTCCCATGTATCTTTGGGTCGTTCAGTCAGTTTAGCTACTTCAGTCAGTTTAACTACTTCAGTCGGATCAGCTACTTCAGTCGGATCAGCTACTTCAGTCGGATCAGCTACTTCAGTCGGATCAGCTACTTCAGTCGGATCAGCTACTTCAGTCAGTTTAGGTGCTTCAGTCGGATCATCTACTTCAGTCAGTTTAACTACTTCAGTCGGATCAGCTACTTCGTTCAGTTTAGCTACTTCAGTCGGATCAGCTACTTCGTTCAGTTTAGCTACTTCGGTCGGATCAGCTACTTCGTTCAGTTTAGCTACTTCGGTCACTTGAAGGTGGATTGCATTAGTAATAGTAGGGTTTTCCTCGGTATCAATGTTGTTCTTGTTCAGGAGCATCGTTTCAGTATCTATGACGACTGTTCTACTTGTCGTGTCAGTTCCTTCTACTCCGCCGTTCTCTCTATGATTCGAACTAGAGGTGTGTGTAGGTTTGGATGTATGTTGTTCTTCGTCTGTGTCATCCTCTGCCTCTGCTTCCTCCTCGTCACCATCCTCCTCATTCTGTGTCGATGATGTACCAGTACCGCCCTTTGAAATACTCATCTTAATACCGCCCCGCGACGGAATCGTTTCGGGCCCCATATTCTTACCCACTAATCCAGTAGCAGCAGTTTTATTGGTGCTAGTACTGGTGTTGTTGCGTCGTATAAGGCATGCACCGAACTCCGCAGCCTCGGCGTCGATGATCATTACCTGTTTGATGATGAGGTCTAGACGAAACATGCGTGCTGTGAAACTGATACCACATACTTCGATGATTGTGACCATCTGTGTGTTCTCATTGATATCGGGTGAAGTCAGAGGTACAACATTTTCGTTCTCGTCGTACACGATGGTGGGGCGCGTACCTGAACTCCTGACAGAGCACCGACATATCTGGAACTTGCCCGATTTGTATGTCTTTAGTGGGCATACGAAGATGGACGCGATATCTTCGTACTCTAAAGCACTAGAAAACCAATCCTCTGTCTCAAACAGTAGTTTATGACAAGTCGTTTCCATATTTTCAAACCATGTGATGACCTCCTCGTTCTGTGACTTGAACAGGAGATCGCATACGGTCTTATTATTTATCTTCACAAAACCTTGTTTAGACTGTGTCTCGGGCGTCTCGATGTAGAGTGGTCGTCCCGTATGTGTGATTTTTGTGAAATACCCGCTCCCAGCCTTGGTCGGATGACCGAGCTTTATCTGTGCGAACTCGAAATCGTTCGTGGGTTGATGGATGATGGTTGTTGTGGTACTCATTAGACGTGGTACAGAGAAAGAATTTGCGAAACACACGCGGTATTTTTCTACCAACGCAGTGTATATACTACAATATCTCTGTTACCTTTAGATACAATGAAAAAACAGCAGCAACAGTCCAAGCCCGATCACAACAACCTGATTATACAACAATGCATCGACCTTCTGCGTCAAGAAGACCTCAAGTACGAACTTAAGGTATTTCTGGAGCCCGTCATCTCCATGTTTTTCAACGTTATGAATCCGTATATTTATGTGTTCCTGACCATCAATATTCTCATGTTCATTATGGTGCTTACGATCCTTATTTTAATCGTGGTGGGTGGGTACAATCGGCAAAGTGTAGGACTTGTCACTGTGGCATAACAATAAAATATTACAGTATACTATAATGGTTAGACACAACGCCACTCGTAAGAATAAGGGAAGGAGCAGATCCAAGCATGGCGGATTCGTAGCCGGCGTCCTTCACCAAGCCAGTGTTCCTCTCGTTCTTGGTAGTATGAACCATCATTTCGGCAAGAAACGTCATTCATCCAAGAAGTACCACGGTGGCATGAAACGTCGTTCGTCCAGGAACCACCATGGTGGCATGAAACGTCGTTCATCCAAGAAGCGTAGTCACAAGAAGAGACATAGTCACAAGAGACGTTAGATTGTTGTTGTTACTACAGTAGTAGAGTAGGTAAATACCATTGATACATTGATACCATGTTATTTCACCATTGTAGAGAGAAAGAAGCGATACAATAAATATAGATACATTATCACAATGACAGATATAGACACAGTATCCCAACGATGAGTTTTGAGTCCAATATTCAGCAATGGGTCGCGCTCGACAACCAGATTAAGATGTATTCCGACAAGGTTAAGCAGCTTCGCGAACAGAAGAATGCGCTCGCCGACAATCTGATGACGCAGGCGGACAACAGTGGATACAAGAACTCTGTGATCCAGATCAGCGACGGTCGGCTACGGTTCGCCGACACGCGTGTCACTGCTCCTCTGACCTTTAGGTACATCGAGGACACCTTAAGCACGATTATCCCCAACCCTGAATCACGCGAACAGATCCTCACCTGCTTAAAAAATAGTCGTCAGACCAAGGTGGTGACGGAACTAAAGCGATATGGTAACACCACTACCAAGTAGTTGATATGTATGTATCCTGTTATTATGTTCCACACATAGTGTATATATATCATCAGACGGGTAGCTACTACATGACCAGCACTACAACTAAATCCGATAAATCTCCATCTTTTCATGTGTGGGCGGGCGGAGCCAAATGCAGCGACAATGGTGCAGGTTGTACCGCATCGTTTCAGATTGGAGGACCAAACATACATAATATACATAAGGGTGGCGCAAGCCTGTCTGTGCCTGCAGGGCTTGCATGTGTTGATGACGATAATGTGATCAGACCATGTTCAGAAATGGTGCATAAAAAGGAGTTTGCTAGTTCGTCCGCGGGCGTCGTTCCCGACAAAGTGTTCGATCGTCTGGTTGCGCTCGCTGGCGGCGGCAATGGTGCTAAAACTGGATCTAGAGCAGGCAAAGTCGGCGGCCGCACGCGGCGGCGTACGGGTACTAATTTAACCGATAAAAAGAACACCCGTAGTAATAAGAAACATGATGTTATTTAATTCCGCTGCATATAGCATGCGAATATTATATGTATATTTCATAATATACATATAATGGGTATAGAGGATTGGACTCATGGTAAGTAATACACTTGATATATGGGAGCATGTATTACTAAAATTGCTACCGCCAGGACCAAATCAAATACATCTACAAATACCATATCTAATGCTCTGGCCAGAGCGGGAACCAAGGCCAGAGCCAGAGCCAGAGCCAGATCCAGATCCAAATCCAACTCAAAATCCAACACCACCAACACCACCAACACCAGTACAGACGCATATAGTATTGTAAACCCCAACCCCATCAACTGGGCAGATATAACATATTCCAGCGCGTCTCCGTTCGTGCCAGCTATTTCTATAGCCAAGTGCGTCAAGGTGTACGATGGCGATACGATCACTATCGTGAGCGCACTAAGTGCGGATTCGCATCTGTACCGATGGTCGGTGCGACTACGCAATATCGATGCGCCCGAAATGCGCACGAAATGTGCCAATGAGAAGATATGCGCGAAGCTCGCACAGGAGGCGATGTCAAAGCAGGTGCTTAATCAAATGGTAACACTGAAGAACGTGGGATACGACAAGTACGGACGCGTTCTTGCGGACGTGTTCGTCGGAGAGGTGAATGTGACGGATTCGCTGCTTGCGCAGAACCTGGCGGTGCCGTACGACGGCGGTACCAAGCTGGCGCCCCCCGACTGGATCGAGTTCCACGACATATTCCGTAACCGACGGGATCAGAAAAAGTAAATCCAGAAAGAACCGTTGAAGGAGGATCGCGAGACCGACAAGATCAATATCATGTAACTTTACAGAATCCCACAAATCAGAGAGTTCCCACTTATCAAAAATTTGTAAAGTCGAAACCAACTCAGCTTTTTGAAAAAACGACATTTATTTTTGTCACTTTTTCAAAATCCATATTGGTTTCGAGTTTTCGATGTAAAATTATAGTTATGGTAACAAACAGTGTTTTCATCTTTTAGTTTGTTAGCATAAACTAAAAAATCTTGGAATTCGCAGCCACTCTCTTTTTTTTTGTCTATGTGTACTTTAGAAAAACAAGGCTGACAAATGGCTGACAAAAAAAGCCCAAAAAAGCCATTACTAAACATTTGTGAGACATGTGACTTTAAATGCAGTAATAAGAGAGACTATGCTCGTCATTTAATGACTGCAAAACATGGACGAGCTGACAATGGCTTACAGAATGGCTTACAACATCAAACAAAAACCCATCAACAAACATCAATAGCTGCAGTTATGGATACTACCAACACATATGAATGCATATGTGGTATGGTGTACAACCACCGACAGAGTTTATTTAAACACCAGAAGAAGTCAAAGTGTGCAAACCCCAAAAAAAAACCAAACAATGATATATTATCTGAAAAAGTCAACCGTGTTCTCTCTAAGTCACATATATTTAGAACAATAGATCCTGATGACGACGATATGACATCTACCATAGAGGCTATTGTCAACTCAAAAGTTAAAGAACAGATGGAAATGCAAGGCGAACAGAAGTTATATTCTTTGTTCAAGGCGCAGACGGATCGCGACGAGATGCGCGACGCGGCGCAGGCGGTGCGCGACGCGGCGGCGGCCGAGCAGATGCGTCTGCTTATCGAAGCGATAAGCTTGAAGGGTCCCCAATGTATCACGAACAACAACAACAACACTACGAACAACCAGTTCAATCTGAACGTGTTCCTCAACGAGGACTGCAAGAATGCGTTCACGTTTAAGGATGTGATTGAGTCAATCGTTTGTACGGTAGACGACCTGGATCGTCTGATCGTGGAGGGGTACGCCGCCACGGTCATTCGTAAGATACTTGAATCTATGCAGGATATGGCCATCACGGAGAGACCCATTCACTGTACGGATCTGAGACGTAATACAGTGTGCGTGAAGAGTGCGACGGGGTGGGAGAAAGGCGAAGCCGCTCTCAAACGGCTGAACAACTCTCTCTACTTCATCGGCAAGAAGCTCAGTAATGTCGTACCTGAATGGCGAGAGACGTATCCAGACCATTTCCGAGGTACCGATTCGCGGCGCAATCAGTACCACACGTTGATCGTGGAGGTGTTGAAGGTAGATGACGTCAAGCTGGAAGATCGCAACGTCGGGATCATATGCAAGAGCCTCGTACTGGACCGCAAGACCGCCAAGGCTGGTATCATGTAATTCACTCAAATAGGTAAATGATTCACATTGCATTATATGTGAATCATTGTAACACGATTTAGTACGTTCGAAGCCAGTCTTCGGCTAGTAATTTTGCGCCATTAGCGTCTCGCCGTCAAGACGTTCGTCTGACAAATCGGCATTACGTGTAGTAGTGTTTTCCCATGCATCCCTAAATGACCGTAGGTGCATTTTCTCTCCACAATCCAGTCACAATCTCCTTTTTTGTCCCCGTGGATGTAACACTGTACTTCTTTTTCATCTGTCTGAGTTCTTCAAGCGTCGCCATGTTTACATAGAGCTGGAATAAATTATCGCCTATCTATCGCACCCCGTTCCAACGGTTTAATATTCGCTCCATTTATTCTGGTTGAATGGGGATACAATGACATCATCGAGTTGGTTCTTAAGTTCGTTTACCTTGTTATCAAGTGCAACCTCTTTGGCGGTCTGAGGATATGGTATGGTGTTCATCATGCGTTCTTCGTCTTCGGTGGTCATTGCTGGGCGTTTGCCGTAGCAGTTGGCCCCGAATTGGACGCTGGGGTTCGCAATGTATCCACCATTGATCCCGATACGTCCTCGGTCGTGTTCGTGGTTTGGTATCTCTTGGAGTGTGTCGTATGTCTCCTTCTGTGTGGGGAAGAATGCCATCTGTTCTGCGCTCCATCCATAGTTTCCCCACTCTGCGCCCTTCTGGTATGCGTTCTCAATCTGGTCGTATGTTGCGAGTTCGGCACCAAATGCTTTGCACATGGTCTTTGCGTCGTCGTAGCTGTATACGTTGTCTGGTATATTGAATACTTGACCTTGTGGTTGTGGTGCAGGTGTTGGTACAATAGGTGTCGGTGCAGGGTCAATATTCTTATTAAAGTCGAGATCAAACTCAGGACCTGTTTGGACCGAACCACCAAAGAACTTTGTGGATATGTCGTAGCCGTAGTATTTCTCTAGAACGTAGTATGCGATCATGAGAGACGCCGCGATCACTATTAACCCAAGGACCATGTACGTGCCTGAACCGACAGATGATGCTGGAGTAGAGTCTGATGCCCCGCTCATGGATTGCATGAACCCACTCGCAGAGGATGAATCGGTAGTACCGCTGCTTGAATCCGAACCGTTTCCTAAATACATATAATATACGATACCACCGATGGCTGTGAGACATACTACGAATACGGATACGTATATGGGATCGGTGAATATGTTGGGTGACATGGTTGATGAAGTATCGGTAGCAGTAGCAGTAGCAGTAGCATCAGTAGCAGTAGCATCAGTAGCAGTAGCAGCAGTAGCAGTAGCATCAGTAGCAGTAGCAGCAGTAGCAGTAGCAGCAGTAGCAGTAGCAGTAGCAGTAGCATCAGTTTTAGTATCAGTCTTAGGAACCTGTGTGGCAGTTGTCGTTCCTGTCGGCGTTGTCGTCGTTGTGGATGCCATTATCTATGGTTGTCAGTATACTATCTGCATAGAATAATATACATGCCTGTAACTAGTCGTTTTGCTAATTCCTACGTAGTGGTGTAAGTCCCTCTTTTTCGGTAGAAAAGACAATATGCTCTAGGTGTGATGATGTCGGTTGCGTTTGCGATCGCACCGATAGATGAGTCGTCAAACTCGTACCACTTTCCGTTTGCATTTTTGATGGAGCCAGTGTAGTGTCCGCCCTGAGCCGACCCCGAGTGGTGATTACATACTCCGTACAGGTCGTAATGGTAGCTTTCCTTCTGGTATCCGATGACGTATTTTCGCATATCGAGGTCAGTGAGGGGGAACGATACCATTTGCTGGTTCTTCTTGTTGCTTGCGTCAAACCGTTTCAGGTCTATACATAAGATGGTGGGTAGGCTCCAGTATGTGAGGTTTTTGATAACGTCTTCGCGTTTGTTTGTCTTCTCGTCGCGGCGTCCGTTTTCTCCCTCCAACCGTTCTCCTGTCACGTAATAATCAAAGCAGTCGTACAATGATGTCACTACCTTGCCCCTAGGGATAGAAAGGCTGACTGTGAAGAAAGGTTCTGGTATGTGTGATAATACCTTACCTGTTTTACAGGAGACAAGTTGTGATATATGCATTCCGTAGAACAGATTCCATACCTCCGAGTACTCGCTGGAATACATTTCCTTGATTTTGGAGTAGACCTTTACCGCTATTTGATCTGTGTCAGTGTACGCCTTCCCATTGACATGTATGTTCACGGGTCGTGCGATACTTGTATGAAAACAATCAATGATAAACAGAAGAAATTCAGATATATCGTTCTGAGAGAACCCAGTAAAGAGTTCAACTCCTTTGACTTTGGCGACTTGTTGTATGGTGTGAATGAACTTTCCTGGTTCGACGATGCAGTTCTGTTTCCACATGATTTTGCGCAAGGTGTCCCATTCGTTCATGAGAATGGAGTCGGGTTTGCTTCGGTTGAGTTGGGTACTGAATCCGTCTTTGTCCATGATATCATTCAGTTCGTAGGTATGTGATAGCATCTGGAGACACGTGTTAACGAAGCAAGTGTTTCCCATGTTCACTAGACCTGTGAGCCCTTTGTTGGCGTATGTGTCTATTGTATTCGTTGTAGCGCCTGACATGAAATGATTATGAGTAGTTATGGATAGTACGATGAATAATCTTATATGTATGTATGTGGTCAGTCCGTTTATACTCTTTGTATGTGCAACGTATGGTAATCTACCGCTATTACCGAAAACGACGACCACCCACATATAAGCACCAATAGTGGTATCAACAAAAAATATCCCAACGAGGATGATTATTGTATTTTTTGTCCCATGCAATTGGTATAAATGCTATAGTTGTTAGTATAATACAGAGTTCCGTACTAACTACAAAATGTTCCCCCATTTTCACGCATTAGACCGTCACACTGGTCCATCCGTGCTCGACTCCGACCATGTGCAGATCATTGAACACTATATGGATATATTGAGTCAGTTAGCGAGCCAGTCGCGACATATCGCCACCGCACAGAGTGAAATCCAGTCCAAAATGATGAATGTTATTCGGCGCAGACAAACGCAGCAACCAGAGCAGCAACCAGAGCCAATAGTAGTACCCGAACATGTCCGAAGTCAACCAAGGGCACGGTCACGGTACCGCAATCCGAACAATAGTTCTACAGCGAACACGCGTCCCCGTACACAAAGTGGAGCAGCGGTACATGAATCCCAACCAGACCCTATAATACGCAATATACGAATACCTCGTAACACGGTGCAGCAAGATGTTAATGATGGTAATACGAATATTTCTGGTACCACTACTGCAACCAATACCGATAATCCACCTCATCAAGACAACCCGTCTCCTCCAATACCTCCATCAACGCCTTCATTATCCAATATATTCACCTCCCTCGTATCGCCTGGAGAAAGGTCTCCTTTCTACGCTCATTTAATGCATCATCCACTAACCTCATTGACAACACCAACAATGCCATCAGAACAACCACCTCAACAACCTGTTCGTCTGCGTCCGCTCAATTTCTTCGACAATGTCCCCGTGTATCCCACTCCAGAAGAGATTTCCGCAGCTACCCGTGTCGTGCGTTTCGATACTGTTGAAATGCCTCCAAATGAGCGCTGTCCAATCACACTGGTTCCATTCAATGACAACGATCTTGTTATGCAGATCATGCAATGTCGACACCTGTTCAATATTGTGCATTTAAATGGTTGGTTTCGCGACAATGTGCGATGTCCTGTATGTCGCCATGACGTGCGTGAGGATGTTGGAGGTGGTTCAGAAACTGAAGCAGCAGCGACAGAAGCAATAGGAACACATACGTCCATTATCCCAGACGACTCTGAGATGCCTGCACTAATCCCTGATACAGATATTCTATCTGACGACGATAATGAGCCCACACCTTATAGTTTCACCATGTCCTCTCCGCCACCTGTTTTCAGAACACTCAATGGATTCGGTGAAACTATTTCAGGTAATTCGGGTCATTGGAACACTGATATATCATTCTCTTCGTTGATGTCGGACATGGGAACCGCACTCTCTATTCAGGGTATGAGCATGTTGTCAGATGCATTAGAACAAGCCGTTACTACACATGTTGGTGCTGGTGCTGGTGCTGGTGCTGGTGCTGGTGCTGGTGCTATTTTCAATAATGTGAGTGTCGCAGTTGACGCGAGCGGCAACGTCGTTCCATCAATATAATCTTAGCCGTGTGTATTTGATATTTTATCGCAGTACGATAAATATCAAATGTAAAATATCAACAATCTTATACCACTTCCCTTACAATGAACTTGTCTCCTCGCTTTTCTTCCACCGCCATGAGTTGTGGCTCGGCACCGTTTCCGTCTAAGGCTTGGTAGTAGCTCTCCACGTCATATAAGTTCGCTGTATGTTTGTCCATCTGTCGGTAGATGTATTGTTTGCCTCTGAACTCATATGGACTGCCTCGCCACTTGATCGTCACTTCGTTCTGATGCTGTACAGTGTCGTTAGGTTGCTTAGTGATGTCAGGAACATACGTCATATCAATGTCACGCGGTTCGCCATACTGTACACATTGTACCTGTTCCGCGTTGCCGCGCTTGGCGTACGTGGCGCAGTCAATGGATGCCTCCTTGATAAGTTTCGTGAGCCCCGTGATGATCCCTTCCTTGATGGTGGATATCTCAAAGAGCGCCTCGTCACTGGTGACCACGCGGTAGTC
>Ga0209662_1000208_pt1 | contig 35365 bp, 32 predicted proteins | sample SaaInlV_150m_DNA_4_FD_184662 | JGI IMG/M metagenome (GOLD analysis project Ga0209662, IMG submission 184662) | Marine microbial communities from expanding oxygen minimum zones in the Saanich Inlet - SI072_LV_150m_DNA (SPAdes) (version 2) | ecosystem: Environmental > Aquatic > Marine > Intertidal...
ATTTCAAGTATCTAACGAAGATGACCATGGATTGTGTGACAGAAGAGAACGTCGCGAAGTTGTCAAAGCAGTATGCGGACAAACAGGCACAATTAGTAGAGCTGGAGACAACGACTGTAGAGCAGATGTGGACGAGCGAGCTGGACGCATTGGATACAGAGTACGCCAAGCACAGGGAGACGCTGCGACTGGCGAACGCCGTTGTCGTATCTGCTGCATCAGGCGCGCAGCCAAAAAAAGCGGTGAAGAAACTAGTGGTATTAGGGAAGAAGAAAGCCTCCACATAAACATAAGAAATAACACCATATATGACACTAATAATACCATATATGACATAGCACACAACAAACCTCATGTATATTTTTCCATTGCATTTTCAATAGCGGTAATAATTCGTTCATTACCGCTCTTCAAAACCCGAAAATAGGTGATCGTTACAAGAAATGACTTACACATTTTATCGCGCGGTGATGATAAAATGTGTAAGTACTATATAGACACCATTTATTATGAACCAAATATCTAACTCGTCACAACCTGACACCAAAAAGGGGAGTGTTATTAAGGCATTTGTGATGACGGGCAAAGAGGTTGCTGGAAATATCGCATATAAGACCGAAATCGTTGATGGGGTTCAGACGTACGAGGGGTTGCCTATTGATATATTTCAGAAAATTATGGAATTAGACCACATGAAAGGCAAATATACAGTGGAATACACTTATTCAAAAGAGGATGATTCAAATTACTCTGATGTGATAACAAACATAGGCAAAGGAAAATACGATATTGGTATTGGAGTATTCAATAGAAATATTGAACGAGAAAAACAAGTGAACTTTAGCGCACCCTTTATGTTGGATCCAAACTGCATATTTCACATTGAAAGTAATAGCATCATAACACTTATCCAGATGATGACAAAAAGTATTGGCAATATTGTATTAATCCTTATTTTACTCGGCATGGTTTCGGGATTACTGATCTACTTTGGAAATCCAGGACGTATGTCCCGATTAAACATAAAATCAAACCGTAAGTTCTTTCTTTATTCAATTATTGCAGGTATGGCAGCAATGTTTGGAGAAATGGGGTTGATTGCGGATGGAGCCACACGTTCCATAAAGGGTTTATTGATATTTTTTGTTACCATGCTCATGGCCTTTATATTTGTTCTTATCGCACAGGCTAGAATGACATCAGCGCTTGTCGATGAAAAAATAGGGTCAAAGCTAACGAAAGGTAATATGCCGACCTCTAAAATATTGGGATTGAAAGGGTATATACCAACGACCACCATACATGAGTATGGTGGTCAAATAGAGTATGTAAAGGACGGCAATATAGAAGGTATAATGACCAAGTATATGGAAAATCCGGATAAATATGCTGGTGTTGCATTATCCTATGCCGACGGATTCAAATATCTAGACAAATATCCAACATTATTTGTTTCATTAGGGTTTGGGGTAGAAACAGGAGGATACCCTATCAATCAAAAAAAAACGAATATATTGGAAGACATTAATAAAGGAATTGTGATTCTAGAGAATGAAGGTACATTGCAAAATACATGCATATCCTATTACGGAGACCGTGAAGACAATCCAATATGCTCACTTAGGTAGTAGTAGGTGTAATAACCAAAAATACATAATTTGAATAAAAATAGAATGCTATATACATTCCATTTTTATTGCTTTGTTATTTCATTTTTTTTGTATTTGATTTCACCACTTGACAGTCCAATCACATCGTCGTCCGATTGATCATATTTGAACACAGCCACGTGCCCAGGATAATCCACATCCCATCAATGAGTGTTCCGCCGCGAGCGAACACCCAGCGCATCGCAACGCAGTGCGGTGCCGATATGAGGAAGGGTGAGAGGAGGAATCCATAAAAGGAATAATGGGCACAATATCTTACGTAGAGCTGTGCGGTAATGAAATGGAGTGTAATCCAGCACAAGTAGACGGCCGATACATTGAACATGCCAACCATATACGGTTTGATATTGTGTGCGCGGTGTATAACGGCTTGGCCGAGATTTTGATACACGATACCCATTTCGCGTTCGTCGGGAATGCCTGTGCTGTCATAGTCGGTGTCGTATTCCAGTTCTTCCTCCTCTTCTATATCTGTGCGAATATTCTCATTGCGGCTTTCAATGCTTTCACAGCTGACCTTATGGCTTGCTCTACTACTAATGCTACTTGCATTGCTTGCACTTCTTGCTGCACGACTGTGCAGCAGACTAGTGTTTTCGTTGTCATCTGTCTCACTAAGAGTGTTCTCTTCTTCGGATTGTTGTGACTCGGTGTCCGAATTATCGGCACTGGAACAAGGTTCTGTCTTGGGTTTGACGCTGGAACGTGTGCTGCATTTGGAGATAGACATTGTATGTAGGTAGGAAGACAACTAAGTATCTGACTGTTATAAGATGTCTCTGTATGATATGGAGCGTATTGTTTCAATTCTTATACTGATTTCGGATTTTCCTCTTTGTCAGCGTTGGTGTTAGTACTGGTACTAACAATCGCGTCGTCCAACCACTTCTCGCTCACCACGTGTGTGTAGGCGATGTATCCCTTCAATAAATGATCCAGACATTTGCCGAAGTACACCTTGCTCATCGAGAAGGGACTGTCTTTGTGTTTCAAATAGTACTTGTAGATGTCGTCGAACGCCAGAGTCCGATCATCGCTGTCCGCAAGCTCGTCTCGGAAATGCGACCGCGCCTTCTCTAATATATTGGAGACGTCAGCGGCCTTATTCCACAATGAACATTCCGTGCGCAGAATGTACTTATTTGCAGCGATCGCCACGTCCTTATAGTAGAACCGCATGATGTTCAATATATCGTCATCAACGATGCGCCCGTTGGATACACATGATTCCTTGTTGTCGCTGAGGAATGTATGAAACAGTAGCGATAATTCGTCCACCTCGTAATCGTTTGCCAGTTTATTGTTGGCGGCCGATGGTTTCATGGTCGCACTCCAGAACGTCATGAAATCGCTTACCACTGGTAGGTGTTTGCTAGTGAGGTTGATGAACGTGTCTGTATCCGCGTCGTATGGGTACTTGGCTTGTAGCAGTGTCTTCAGAGTGGCGTTATTCACCACGCGTGGAATGGCGTATTCGGACATGAATCGTTTCCAGATATACTGCACGTTGCGCCAACTCATTGCCGCCTTTAGTTTTGAGTGTGCCACGATGGCGTCGTCGGCTCCGACCGTGACACACTCGTCGCAGAATTTGTCAACCATTTGTTGCGGGGTATTATTTTTCATAAAGAGAGCGTAGGTGCGGAGCTCCTCGCGCTTCTCCAAGAACGCGTCCGCGTTCGTGTTCGCATTAGAGTAGTGTGCCGCAACGCACAGTAAGTTCAATGCATTCTCCTTGAGCATATTGAACCAGTTGTCGGCAAGTGATGAACTGTTCCGCATGCGAATCAGTCTGCAGTTGGTTAGACTGGTCGTGTCGCAGTACTTAGTGATGAAGTTTCCTGTTAAGTTAGCGGGTCCAGCAACGAGTCCGAACAACATATCCAGTTTCACAAGGTTTTGTTTCGCAGCGGGGGACACGTAGTATGTGCAGTCACATCCCTTCTTCAGAATATTATCACCGATGCAGGTGAGGAAGTACTTGGCTTCATTTCGTGTGAGGAAGTAGTTGGGTGTCAGCGCGTTTAACACTTTCTGTATCGTTGCTGGTTCGGGGAGCAAGTGTTTGAACAGATGTCTGTCCTTTATTTTGCGAATAAGGCTTATCTTGGTTTTGTGTTTCCAGTCGATGAGCGCCTTGTTGTCGTACGTGATGGTGGACAGTAAATTGTAAATGATATCGTCTTCCTTCACTTGTGTGTAATCTGTGTCATCGTACCTGAAAAAGGTGTTCGTGGTTGGCAGATAGTAGTAAGGGTTATTGACCAGGAACACCGTCTTGAACGATTTCAGTTCCTGTTCGAGCATGACCTTGCGCTGCGCATTCTCTTCATGGGTACGGAACTCGTTGGCGAGCGTGATCGGTAGAACACCTGACAGGTGTGCATGGAGCCGCGTTTGCATATATTCGTTGTCTTTACATTGTTCCAGTATCTTATCCAAAAATCCCGCACATTCTTTGGAATATTGTGAGAAATCTGACATGATGTACGAGGTAATTTGCTTAATATACTAGTGTAATTTCTATATTGTATTTACCTTACGATATGTTGGCCATCTTTGCACTACTGTATCCTATTTTGTACGCCAGTGCAATGGTGATGAACATCGCACCAAAGATGGGTATGTATCCCATTCCGAACAACGTCATTAGATTCATGTCTGCCTTGGTGGCAAGTATGCATTTACTGAGACACAGCCATTGTATCTGTACAAACAGTATGCATACAAGTCCGATAGAGAGAAGCCATACATTGGTACATAATGTGGATAGCATAAAACACACCCCTATGTTGTAGTGCGCAATATCAATGAATCGACGGTTATCCGCATACAGTGCGTATATGAGTACGACCTTTGTACATATTGTAAAATATGCTGCACATCGTTCAGACCATATTAGGTCACATAGCAATGTGATCAACGACAATGATACAATCACAAACCATGAAATAGAGTATATTAGACGTTTATCGTGCTGTGTTATTTCGACATCGTATCCTGTGCTATTGCTGCCAATACTAGTGCATTCGCTTATATCGTCTGCGATATTCTCTTCTATTTCAGGATCTGTATCTACATTCTCTATTTTTATGAGGGGGGTAGTAGTTGTACACATGTATACGTATAACCTAAAATATGTGAGATATCTACGTGCATACTGTCAGAACACCTATTGATAATAAACATGTACCAGAAAGAAATGTATATGATCGTGTTCTCTCTGGTGTTCACCTACACAGTTTATTGTTGAATATATTGATATTATTTTATGTAGGGACTTTTACAGAAGTGGCAGTTTTTAGCTTTCTGCGTTTTATGGTTTTTACTTCAGGCGATGCAGCAGATGCTATATATGATTCTCCAGAATGAATGATTTCATTTGTGAGTGTTGATGATTCTTGAACCGTTTCTTCTTTGTTTTCCTCTATAGGGATTGATGAAATTGTTGAACCAAAAGAGGACTTTATAATGAAACATACGTTGTCATCTAGCTGCTTTTGTAGAGTCTTCATGGCAGTAGATGCTATAGATGATTCTCCAGGATGAATGATTTCATTTGTGAGTGTTGAGGACTCTTGAACCGTTTCTTCTTTGTTTTCCTCTATAGGAATTGATGATTTTGATGAATCAAAAGAGGACTTTATAATGAAACATGCGTTGTCCTCTAATTGCTTTTGTAGATTCTTCATGGCGGTCATTTGGGCTTGGATAGTGTCGATGCGAACAACTGTCGCCTGTTGGAAAGCGATTGGAGGGAGTGGCATCGTGAGCATCTCAATATTTTTTGTGGATACATTTGGTTGAGCAGATCCCGTTGATATGTTTCGCACCGATTCTGTAAACCCCGAATACATCATGTAATAATACATATACATTGGATCTATATATGTGCGGTCAACATTAATTTTTGCAACCCGCTGATTCAGATACCACATGTCATCAGTTAGATTCAATCCTACATCGCCCGAAAGTTCTCCTGTTAATGATAGTACCATATCACGTGGATGTACAATATACTTTGAGAGTTTTGAATCCTTTTTTACATATTGTACCTTTTCAAATGAGAGAATATTATTTTTGATGTTTTTAATTTTGACAACAGGTATGCCCGAATCATTAAATTCTTCGGATTTGAAAGCATATCCATTTACAAATGAAATGATTTCACCCAACTTCACCATAGGAAACCCATCAGGATTCACTGCAGGTTTTTCGATCTCCATATAGCGACGCATATCAAGGGAAGATGTTGCGTCAATATTGGAATGAGGAACAGATATAGCCATCGTCTCAGTTATCTCCCCATTATCTCCTTTCACCAGTTCCCAGAACTCCACCGCCTCCGTCGGCTTCCCTGTCTTCTCAAAGAAGATAATAGAAGGTTGGATGGTTGTGTTCATAAAGAACTGTCCTTTCATTTTGATGATTCGTTTCACTTCAAAGTTGTCCAACAGGTATTTGCGAGTAGCGTTATGACAGGATGAGTTATTCATCAGCATTCCATCAGGGACCACTACTGCACAGCGTCCTCCCATATTGAGAGATACCATCATCAGTTGTAGGAATAGAGGTTCAGATTTTGTTCCACGAATCTTGAGTGCTTTCACACGCTCACAACAGTCCGCATGCTTGATACCCTTGATACCGAATGGCATATTTGCAAGAATGATATCGTATCCTGTCTGTGTGAGATCGCCATAGAGTGAGTCTTGAGTCAGAAGATTGGTGCTACGATTGCCACCCGTCTCCATAAATATATTGAGACGAGCCACTCCAGCAACCTTGGGGTCCGTGTCACATCCATGAATCTCCTTCTGCTGTACCGACCAGTCAATATGCGTATTTGTGTGATGCTTCCTGAAATATTTGATGAATGCGGTCAGAAAGCCAGCTGTTCCCATGGAAGGGTCACAAACGGACTCTGGAACACCAGCACTCTTGAATTTAGGCTTACATAGTTTTGTCATATACTCACAGATGAAGCGATCCGTGAAGAACTGACCCAAGTCACGTGCAGCGGAGGAGCCAGTGCGAAGGTGTTGTTCATACACCCAACCCATAATGTCAATCTGACAATCCACCTCCTCCATATTCACATTGTTCATAATTTCCAGAATCTCCTTGTGTTTCTGAGGATTCTTAATATCAAATGAGAACTTATCAGTGCCGAACAAGCGGTCAAAGTGGCGAACCAGAGAATCCTCCTCAGTATGATAGAAGCAGTCCAGCGCCTTTTGTACGCCTCCATTCATTGTTTGTGCCATATCAATAAGAGTTTCCCAAGCGAACTCTTCAGGGACCTCCAACGATACCACCTTTGCACGAGTCATATAACGACTCAGTAGATAGAGGCAGATGTGTCGCATAGAGTCCATACCAGTAATGCTTACGCCTGGACCACGAAGGATGTTGCGAATGCGGATCACTGCCGTCTTGAAAGTTTCAACAGATGCCATGATAGTCTTGTGTCTGTAGTCACATGTTGTGTATTCTCTGTCAATTTTTGGAGTCATATCAAAAAATATGTCTGACTGGGCGATGGTGGATATGTTTAGATATAGTCGGTTTATTTTATTTTATTTTAAACTTTATTTATTTCAAAAAAATACTTGTATTTTTTGAAATATGTGACAATGGTTTTCAAATACATCCTATCGTCCACGTCCAATCACCTTTTTTCCGAACTTTTCACGAAGAGTATTGAAGTTTGTATTGTCCTTACCGAAGAACCCGTCGGTAATGTGTTGCACGGTTGGAAGCCTTACGATGACATCGGTTGGTTGAACACCACGCCATTCGTCGTAAGTATGTCCTACACGTAGGTTGTTTGGATCCAGAACTGTCTTCACAAAGTCAGACCCAGTTAATCGGTCGTTGTGAAATCGCATAGGATGTAGATAGTCATACCACTGTATGTCCCTTGGTCGCGGATCTTCTGGTAGTTCAGGAATATCAATACTACGCAAGAGAGAATAATCTACACTTGTATCAACACCCTTTTCAATACAGATTTCTTGAATGCGTCGACTCTCCTTAGCAGGAAAGAGATTCTTGCGGATGTTTGTAAAACATCGCTTAATTTCCTTTTGTTCTGCTTCAAACTCCTCAATCATAATACACTCTGGAAGACTATCGCCAGTTTCAGGTGACGAAGGAAGGGGGTCAGAAGGATTGACATCTGACTTAGTCCGAAGTACAATCTCGTCACGGATCTGTTCATCACATGAAGCCAATGCTGACAACACTTCTTCAAATCCAGACAAATCCTCATCACCAAGTGTTGGAATAAGAATATGAAATACAGACTTACCTTCAAACCAGCGTCCAGCACGCAGAATCATCTGTGTAATCTGTCCCCGAGATTGCTTGGGATAAGTAATAGCTACTGCATTTGCGATAGGAATATCAATACCTTCGTTCAGAACAAAGCAATTAACTAGAATGGCTCGCGTTGAAGATGTAAACTGTGCGATTGGTTCTTCCAATGCGTCGCCTTTTTCAACACGCAGCACCAGAGTATCAGTTGTCTTCGCTTTGAAGAAACGCTCCAAGTCTTTTGCCTCTTGTGTGGTAGAAGCAAATACGATAAGGTGATGTAGAATATGTTTCTCTTCCCCACGAATAATCTCTGTTGCCCCCCATGCTTCCAAGATACATTCAGCCTTCCCAATGATACCTGTCCCTTTCTTGGCTTCATCACGTAGAGTCCATAGGCGATAGTCAGGTAAAACACCTTGACGGATCAGGTCGCGGATTTTTAGTTCGGCAATATTTTTTCCAAAGATGCTATCGTCATCCATTGTAAGGTATTCTGCATCTGTACAACCATCATCTGTAATAAAGCGTGGAGTATAAGTAAGCGATAGGCGTTTGACACCTATATCTGATGCCTTTAGCATAAGTCGGCGGGTGCGACCCTCGCCTGTTTCATCTCTGGCAACAATACCAGTCATATGATGTGCTTCATCAAGTACAAGCAGTTCAACTCCTATTGTAATGATATCAACAAGTAAATGAGATGACATGTATGTGGATATGACACAGAACATATCACCTTCAAATATAGTGCGAATTGATGATGGATCTGTAGTTCCTGCACCTCCAACAATGTGAATATGTGATTCGGTAAATATACCCTCTGTAATAAGTGTATTCATCCATTGATTTTGGATCTGCTTAGAAGGGCAACAAATCACACACTTCCGCACACCATGAATACCCTTGGATGACATAATGGTTTTGCCTGATCCACAAGGGGCAATTACATAGCCTGCTCTGTTGTCTGTATCTGCCATAAACATAGTAATCGCAGAAATTACTGGTTCTTGAATGAGATTTAGAGTGACGTTACGAGATGTACGAGTCTTGATGTATTGAAGATTCTTGTGATACTGCTTACGCAAGTAGTTGGAAGACTTCTTGGGATGTGAGATTTCAGAGAGTGGTACTTGGCGTTTGACCCATGGACGAGATTCCATAAATCTCTTCACCTCATCATATGGGTTCTTACCTTGGAAGTTGAACCACTCTGAATCGCCAGGCTTTTCGCGCATCATACGATATTTTAGGAACTGGTTATGAATCTCATCTTCTAAGTCAAAGAGTTCATTCCGCGTTGTCGCAGTTGTTTCCCATAGGGCGTCATAATCAATGTCGTACGATGGTGTTAGTCCTGGCGGGCATCCTGTGAGGTAAGTGCTACGCCGTCCATACGGCTCTTCGGTGCATCCAATTTTTCCAAGACATAAAGACTTGAATACGGGACATGATGCGAGATAGATAAACATTTGGTTCATTGCCATATTGTTGTTGTGATACCCTGACGATCAGTTAACTTTGTCTGTCAATTTTTCCAATGTCTGTTTTTACACAATTGTGTGTATGGTAAGCAACCCAACTAACTATATTTTTTCACATACAGTAATCACGTATCTGAATCCATTTGTCCCACCACACAACGTGTTGATATATATTTGTGCTCCATAGGACAGTATATCGAATGCAAATGCAGGGAGTCCGAACTTTTTGGGACAAGTGACGTTGTCAAAAAAGTACTTGTAATAGGGCTTGAATGTGCGACTACTGATGTCATCAACCTTTACTTTGAACCCCACGTTTTCGAGTTGTTTTGTATACTCTTGGATACCTACCTTGTTTGTGTCTGGTATGGAGAACATTTCACTAAACGCATTTCGGTTTATGATGTTGAACATATTCACATTACTATCATCATTGTACAGAATGTCGGCCATGACAAGCTTCCCTCCTGGTTTAAGAACGCGATGCGCCTCTTTGAAGAACTTCTCTCTAGAGTCATAATGAAATGCTGATTCAAGAGAGACAACACGGTCGTATGTTTCGTTCTTCTTATCTAGCATGCATGCGTTTCCTGTATCAAATCTGATGTTTGGTTTTCTGTTCTTCGTTGATGCTAGCAAACGAGACGCTGTACGAATAGATGTTTCATCGATATCAACCCCATCGATGCGTGCGCGGGTCTTTCGTGCCCAATAAAAGTCCTGTTCTCCGTATCCGCATCCGACGTCAAGTATTTTCGTCGCATGTTTCAGATCGCCTCGTCGGAATACCGTGTTACACAATCTCCTATTCGCGTCTTTGAGTGTCAGATTTGGTTTGTCCCAGTACCCGTAGTTCATGAAGTTTGAAGTTTCGTTACCTGTGACGCTTTTAAGAATACGGATCAGCGACGAGTAGGTATTGAATCGTTTGTTCATGAACGAGAACGCAAAGTAGCATATCACTAGAATCACCGTAACACATGGCAGAATCACAATAATTGTGATACATATCGCAATTTGGATTAATAATTTGAGTATCTGAGTGATCTTCTCTAGTGGTTCGCTAATAAACTTGGTATACCCTACATCAAACGTGTGTGTTATTGTGTTTACAAGAAGAGATTCATCCATTGTTTCTCTCTTAAGACTGGATGTATATGTACAAATGACACGAGTTATTATATTCTAGATATACGCATTGTGTATTGAATGGTATTCGGACTATAGGAGTATATGTGCGTTCAAATCAATAATCAATCTACCACATAAGAGTATAAAGATTTTCACATAGAATACATCATACCCACGATACAATGCCAACCGACACAGCCAATAATGTATTGACCATCAAGACTGTCCAGATTTCCCCCTTCAGGACGCTGATGACCGCACTAAAGGATATTTTACTGGAGACGAATATTACGTTTCAGGCAGACGGAATCCGTATCATTAACATGGACAAGAGCCATACCGTCCTCGCCCATATGCATCTCGCTGCACCCAACTTTGAGTTCTATGAATGCAAAAAGGAGAAGATCATCATCGGAGTAAACATGTTCCACCTGTTCAAACTTATCAACTCGATTGATAACGACGATACACTAACTATGTACATTGAGAACGACGACTACGCCGACGGGGTCGTGTCCCATCTCACTCTTAAGTTTGAGAATGGTGACATCAAGCAGTGTAAGACACAGAAACTCCGTCTCATTGAGCCTGATACAGAAGAGCTACAATATCCTAACGTGACATTCTCATCCATCATCAACCTCCCATCTGTTGATTTTCAGAAAATCATTCGTGATTTGTCGTGCATCTCCGACAAGATTGAGATTAAGTCTGTGGGCAATGAACTCATCTTTAGGTGTGCGGGTCAGTTCGCATCGGCAGAGATTCATCGTGCCGAATCGGATGGGAGTATGGGTTTCATCTTGAAACAAGACTCGTCTAAGATTGTGCAGGGAGAGTTCTCGTTGAAGAACTTGGGATACTTCATCAAGTGTACAAACTTGTGTTCTCAGATTGAAGTGTATTTGGAGAACGACTTACCACTCGTGGTAAAATACAATGTCGCATCGCTCGGGGAGATCAAGTTGTGTTTGGCTCCTTTACCAAGCTCGTGAGTATGTACTAATCTATTCTAATCAACCCATAACCATATCATAATCACTATACAAATAGGTGCTTATGATAAAATATCTACTCGTATCCAGTAATAATGTATGTATGTTTCATTTACCGAATCGTTATGTTCTGTGCAATAATTTTCCTGTCCCTAAGTATACATACATACATCGCTCCCTACTCATGGCATCCACAAGATTTAGAGACGATTTCGCACGACAAGAGGACCAGATACGTCAGTCTACACAACCACTTGACTACATACTCAATGCGCCAGGTAATGGTTTGTCACCCGACTACATGGAAGATCCTCATATTCGCCTCCAAAAATGGGGTGGCAACTTGGCGACCAACTCAGTCACCCTAGAGAGCTCGCTCATGGGGTATCGGCAACCACTGAACCGAGACTGTTTAGGCAAGGACGAATACACGCAGCCTGCGGTCGCACCCGCGCCAACAACTGTCCAGTACCCCTCAAACAACTCACTCTATACCGAACAGCCACGTGCCATCAACCCTGCTTGGGAACTACGTGACATGGAGACTACGCAGCACGGGGACCCCACATTTTTCAACCCACAAGATAACTTATTCCAACCGTTCCGTACCAACGTGAGCACGCGCATTTTGGAGAAGGACCATTATAGTCCGAATAAGATGCATGAACCGTTGCGCACCAGTGCGCTTCTACCTGCACACGCTCTGAAAAAATAAGAAGATTTATATATAAATCAAAATAAGATAAGTAGATTCGTCAGGATATTAATCTACTTATACTATATATACTATCACCAATGGAAGTACTTATTCCGATCATCGCAATCGGCGGCTTGGCGTATTCCATGAACGACAAACCAGTAAAAACAGGTTCAACCAAATCTACCGGTCGTGTCCAAAGAAAGACGAACACGAAGACGAACACAAATACATCAACAGAGGGGTATGCGAACATGAATGGTGGTAATGGGGTTGCCTCATCGGTTCCTGATTCTTATCCTGTGACTCAGCAGCAGCAACTAGGTCAGCGGCAGCAACTAGGTCAACAGAAGGGACAGAACAACAACAACAACAACAATCAGAGCAATGGACCATATACCACGCACGCATACACGTCTTCGAACACCGCTGCGGCCAGCTACTTTGATCAGAACAAGTATTACCAGGAAGACGTTCGCGGCAAGGCCGCTGGCAACAACATCCATCAGTCATACTCACTCACAGGCAACTACGTGGACGACAGTAACTTCAAACACAACAACATGACACCATTTTACGGTGGACGAACGACTCAGCAGACCATGTCAGGACAGCAGAGCGATTCCATGCTGGACAACATGACGGGTGGTGGTTCAACAAACACAAAGAAGGTGGAACAAGCACCACTGTTCAAGCCTGAAGACAATGTACAATGGTCGCACGGACAACCCAACGCGACGGACTTCATGCAGTCACGTGTTAACCCAGGCATGAGTCGCAACAACGTGAAACCATTTGAGAGTGAGATGGTCGGTCCCGCCCTCGGAGCGGGGTTTAATAGTGCGGGTCAAGGCGGGTTTAATTCGGGCATGGAGGCGCGCGAACAGTACATGCCCAAGTCGGTGGATGCTCTCCGCGTCGCGACGAATCCCAAGATGGAGTACTCGTTGAACGGACATCAGGGTCCCGCGAACTCCATCATTAAGAACACAGGTATCATGGGAAAGATGGAGCAGCACAAGCCCGATACGTTCTTCACACAGACGGAGGACAGGTGGCTCAAGACCACTGGTGAAGAGAAGGCACCCACTTCGCGATCACAACAGGAGATACATGATACAAGTCGCATGGTGAGTCAGGGTTACTCAGGTATCGCGGCGCCCACGGGCGAGCGCACGGCTGCATACATTCCTGGAAAATATGAGGAAACACAACGCATACAGCTACCAGGAACACCTATTACTAATTTGGTGGGTAATAACCACGGTCTGAATACTACAGCAATCAAGAAGAGTTTCCACAATAACAGCACAAATCGTTCTATCAACGATAGTTCTGGAATCGCGCGCATGTTTGGAAGTGGTCTATCTACTGCGATCGGTGCAGTCATTTCCCCTTTGACTGATATGCTCAACCCCACGAAGAAACAGGAAGTGGTCAACAATATGCGCATTTACGGCGATGCGGGATCAGGAGTGGAGCGTGCGCCCTTGGTGAATCCCAACGATGTGACCCCTACCACCACCAAGGAGACGACGCTGTTCTCACCTGATACATACATTCAGAATCAGTCTGGAGATGCTTACCTCGTGTCACAGCAGCAGGCTGTGTATAACCAACGTGATTCTACGAATCAGTCGGCTATTAATGGCGTGGGTGGATCGGGAACCACACATGGGTCGCGTAACTACGCTGCAGCATATAACCAAGTGAATAACGAGTCTAAGGAGAAGTCCATTGTGGGACGCACAAACCATGGTAACACGCAGATATTCAACACGAACCTGAACGTGTCTGTTGCCAAGAATGAGAACGACCGCGGGAACAACCGTATGTGGGCGCCATCGAATATGCCGTCGCAGTCCATGTCCAAGGAGATGTACGGGAAGTTTACCGAGCCACAAGGGTACCAACAGAACGTGGCCATTGAGCGCATGGCACCTGACCTATTGACCGCGTTCAAGGCGAACCCTTATACACACAGCCTTACCTCCTCGGGGAGTATGTAGATATGAGTGTCTGAGAGACATTCGTCTACTCTAGGCGAAAAAAATCACACCCTACACAAATAGATACCAATGTATGCACAAATAAATCGCATGGGGTCCGATATGTGCTTCACTGTATTTTTTTTCGCCATATACGTTCTTAATTACATAGAGGAAACTAAGTTCTATAGTCCTCTCGAAGACCTTATGCATGACGACATATATGAATACTATGATGGTATTTGATTGGTTATTTTTATTTTATATAGGCGTGTATACTATATAATATAAGGGGTTTGGTATGAGCAGCAGTGCTGGAAACATATGGAGTAGTGTACCATCACCAATACCACCACCACCACCACTACCACTACTATTACAAACTGAATATGATAAGCAACACGCTGCTGACATGGAATACCTACGAAAGGTGAGAGAAGCAAGACATAATAAGAAAAATAAGCTAACACCAGAAGAAATACAAGAGAAGAAGGACAGGGAAAAATGGGCAGAGAGAGAAGACAAACTCATCGCGCAAGCCAAAAAAGGAATCATATCATATGAGGGTCGGACGTCACCCATCCCGATACCAAAACCAAATGGACCCTATCTTTTTCGTGGCGGTCGTCTTCGTCGTAGCCGTCGTTCCAAAACCGTTAGCGGTAAGAGGTCGGTGAAAACCAAGAAGCGCAAGACTAGGGCAAGACGGGGTCGTACTAGACGGGGTCGTAAGTGTAATTGCAAGAATAAATGCAAATGCATACGCAATACTAGAAAGAGTCGAAAACGCTAACAGTATATAGATGGTATGTATCAATTAGTATACACACCATTTCCACATAGAATAGATAATGAACCTACATCAGGATATCACTGACAAATTGGATAAGTTCATATGTACATGTACCATCCCCCACATCATTTTCCACGGTGCATCAGGGTCGGGAAAGCGGACGATCATGAACAGTTTCATCAACCGTATCTATAATGACGACAAACAAGTTATTAAGGAATATGTATTGTACGTGAATTGTGCTCAGGGGAAGGGGATCCGATTTATTCGAGAAGATTTGAAACATTTCGCAAAGACCCAGATCAATACGCGTGGTGGTAACTTCTTCAAGAGCATTATCTTGTTAAATGCAGATAAACTCACCATCGATGCCCAATCCGCTCTGCGCAGATGTATCGAGGTGTTTAGCCATTCTACGAGATTCTTCATTGTCGTGGAGGACAAATATAAACTTCTCAAACCGATTATGTCACGATTCTGTGAGATTTACGTCACAAAACCCACCATTGATGGTGTTGTCATGAACTTACACAAATACAACGTGGACCTCACGTTCGGTGCATGTCGAAACGATACGGCACGACAGACGTATCTGAGACGAATGCTGAACGATGTGAGCAAGGACCCAACTGCTGATAATGTGCGCGCATGTGTGGAATCATTGTACGATAACGCGTACTGTGCCGACAATATTGTCAATATGATTGAGGGTAAGCACGCATTTAATCTGAACAACTACAAGAAATACACAGCATTGTTCCGTTATAACGAGGTGAAAAAGGAGTTCCGAAGTGAATCAATGGCCATGTTCTTCCTGTTGTCTGTGCTGTTTTTACGTTTAACTGAGAGTTTAGAAAATATGCTACTTATGTAAATGGATGATTTCACAGTCAGCGGTCTTCAAGAGTCAAAGAATGAATGGGCTGCGCGTTTGCTCACAATTCTAGCTCCTCACATCATTGACGGGTTCAGATCTATACTAGACGAGTCGACCAAACTATGTAGCGAGAACGATGAAATGGACAAGTACCTCATGACGTTTCAGAACCTCATCGCCCGTATCCCCAAGTGGAACAGTGAGATCATGACGAGCGAGACACAACGGATAATTGAAAAGAGTGGGTGTGGATATCTTGAAGATCTCATCACATGTATTCATGTGATCCAATTGAAGATTCTCACAGCGGTGCGCGTCGGTCAGAAGCAGAAGAAGGTTGATCTGAACGTGATGAGTATCAATGATTTTATCCACAAGGCCTATATCAACTCGGCTCGCCAAATGTATAAAAATGTGTACCTATTTGACCTCGATACGCCACCACTACAAAGACAGAAGAACAATCGCGAGATTGAGATGATCGTACAGGAATGTATCCTCAATACGATTCGTGATAGTATCCCAGTAGAGACCATCCTAAAATGTTACATGGATGAGACGACAGAGGACGATATCACTGAGGAAGTGAAGGAAGAGGACATCACACCACCTGCGCCAGTAGTAGCACCAACTCCTGAACAAACAGGTGGTGCCACGACGGAAACTGGTGTAGAACCCAAACTCATCGTGACTGATCCATCACCCGCCCTACCCGCACTCACCGAGACTGTATCTCCACAATCCCTATCGTTTAACGATGTGGATAGCGCAGTAGATACAGACAAAAATGAGTTCTCAATCGTTGCACCTAAGACGATATCTCGTCTGCAAGAAATTAGCGATAGTAGGCATGCTGCCCGCATGGCAGAGGAGGAGGAAGAAGATAACGATAGTGGTGGATATGGAGGAGGAGATAAACTAGTCATCTCTGGTGCGGACATTAAGCTTGATGAGATGGATATCCACAACATCGACGAGCCTATGATCAACACGGCTCCTGTACTACTCACTGAAATAGAGATTCTGGATTAAGTCAGTCGGACACAATGTCGACAATGATTCGCGTTGTTTCCGTGATATGTTTATAACAAAGTAGATAAATGAATACGATTTTGGTGGCAGCCTTTTCCGTTGTGGTATATGCGATTATCCAAGTTATTGATGCCAAAATGGTACAAAAAGAACGACCCGACCCCAAAGCCATTGCGCGCAGATGTGCGATGATGTTCAGCAGCGTCCTCGCGGGCATGGCTCTGTACGATCAGTTCAGTCCGCTCATGGCACAGATAGGTGATAAGATGGACGGGGCCTCCGTTGTCGGTGGCGCCGCCACCACCACCGCAAAGGTGTTTACTGACGCGCCAGGGTTTTAGACGAATTATCTATTGGTCAGATAGATCCATTATTCATAATTGCATAGACATTCAGTATCGTCTATCTATGCATTTGTAAAACACAATATCTCAGCAGAGTGAATGGTAGTTTGTAGCGAAAGAACTTAATTTGCACGAACATCCATTGTCGTCTCGCTTGATGATATTGACGACATAGATCCTCTAGATCCTCTAGATCCTCTAGACTCTCTTCTCCTTGGCGAAGAGCCTTCGCTAATCTGCTGCTTCAACAGTCGCAGTTTTCCCAAATCAATCAATGGGATCAACTTTTCATCAATTATCCCGACACATCGCATACATACCACATAGGTTGTATCATGATAGTGTGGGAATATCATACAACACTTGTCGTGGTTGCTGCATACTCCATCACCACATTTATTACAACACTCCGTTATTTCGGCTAGACCACATGTCTCGCATGGGTCAATCAGTTTGTCCACATTAGGGTGTTTTTTTCTACTCTTCGCGAGAGGAGAGGTATCATAACTGATACTGTTATGGTCTCTGGTATGTCCGAATACATATATCATGTTGAGATATATGTGTTATATGATTTGTTGTTTGAATACGACGCTCGTATTAGATTTCGTTCAATTCTTATTACATTTTTGTCCGCAAAACGGGGAACTCGTCAATCTTCATCACGTTTGACACCAGCTTCTTATGAATGTCCTTCTTTTTTACAATATATTTCTTAAACTCTGGACGATTCAATTGAGCCTCGGGAGTATGACGATGTACGTGGCGAGCGATCATCTTGTACAACTTGAATGATGGATACCTCTCATCTCCATTTGACTTGTACAGCACGTTGCGACCGACGTCATCCATACACCACTCCTTAATGAGTCGCACGACTCCTCGCGTTGCGGGATTGGGGTTATCCTCCTCGTCATCTTCATCGTCCACAACGTCATCATACACTGAACATGCCAGACGACATAGATCAAAACTGAAGTTCGGTTCAATGCGTGGCTTCTCTGCGTTGTAGTAGGGTTCAGTATTGTATTGTGTAGATGCGTCGCCACCAGGTTTAAAACTATCGCTGCACATCACGGTATCATTGTATGTATAGATACTGCGACCAAAGTCAATGATCTTCGCGATACGTCCAAATGTGGGAACCTTGTAGTACACGTTCTCGAACTTATATAATAAAAATTGCTTATTTGTCTCATTGAACATGATGTTGCTGCTATGTAAATCGTTATGTGTAAACGAAAACACGCGCTGATACGTAAGTAGGGTCATGATAACTTGCATAAGGATACTGAACCATTCACTATCGTTCAGTTCCTGGTCGTCCATGAGGTCGTCCAGAGTGTATTCCATTTTCTCCATGAAAACTAGCTCCACTGGAAACCGTGGAATGGTAGCCAGAACAATTTCCTCGTCTTCACTCGATCCCGTCTCGTCGCTCCAGCTCCCTTCAGAACCAGAACCAGAACCAGAACCAGAACCAGAACCAGAACCACCAGACGATGTACATGATGTGCGCGACGAACAACTCGATGATGAACTACCACTGTCATTATCGTCATCATTGATATCTGTACCATCACCAGTATCGTCGTTATTTGATGGAGTAACGTCGATGAGTTCTAGATCGGACGTCGCCAGGTCGGACAAGGTGAACACAGTATCGCCACATTCTTCTATACCTACATTGGTCGGAACAAACAAATCATCATACGAAATATCAGCAATGTCCGATATCGTTTGTACCAATCCATCACTCACTGTCGCGTTTGCCATTGTCTCGATAGAAATGGGAGGCATACGTCCACCCCGATTAGAACCATTATCGGTGATATCGTTGATGAACAACGAGTAGTCTTCCACCTGAAAGTCTACATTCTTATGTTTGTTGAAAAACGTGGATGCATGTAGGTACTCCAAGTCGTCATAGATATTCACATTTAGGTTTTGCTTAACTCCCGTAAATGCACCATAATATGAGATACCATGTGCGAAATTGGTATGAGACTGGAGCAGGTTTGAAAAATACACAAACATACCATCCACATATGCATTGTTGTTTATGTCGGTTAAACAAAGGTTGGATTTGCTGGAGTCGGAGAACGTTGGAAGATTAAAGATATCGTCATGTGAGAACGTCTTCCCTACCATGTACTTGTACGGGTCGGTCAATGGAATGATCTTGCAGAACACCGAGTCTGTCATTGTTTTCTTATCGTCCGTGCTAGATAGTTCCACTTTGTATGTCGTATCCGTCTCTTTTTGAATAATGCGCGTCACTTGCATCGGGTTATTCAGATTTACACAGTCACAGTTTGTCTCATTCATTTCAAAAAAGCGATTGTAGATAGGTATGTAATTCTGTACATACTCCATATCCATGCCCCCAGACTCCTTAAGTTGCGCGAACAGATTAGAGTTCCTGCGCTTTGTGTAGTGGACCTTGCATACCGATTCACTTTCTACGGATACAGAGTCGTTCATTATCACCTAATGACATTTATAACTTCGTATTTATACGCTTTGTCTTTGATATGTGAAGATGTGGTTGTGAGTGATACTATGCGCGCGTTTATTTCATCCAAAATATTAGAGTATAAGACAGTATACAACATGACACTTGAACTCAAAAAATTCAGCATGAAGTCCATCAGTTTCAAGCCCGATGAGTCCAAGGGACCTGTCTGTGTGCTTATCGGGCGCAGAGATACTGGAAAGAGTTTCTTGGTTAGGGATCTACTGTTCTATCATCAAGATATTCCTATCGGTGTCGTCGTCGCGGGAACGGAAGAAGGAAATGGATTCTATGGAAAACTTGTTCCGAAACTCTTCATTCATACAGAATATACTTCAAGTATCATTGAAAACATACTTAAGCGGCAAAGAGGTGTTCTAAAACAGATAAAAAAAGAGCTAGAAATGAAGCGGCGTTCCACCATCGATCCGAGAACGTTTGTTATTTTGGATGATTGTTTGTATGATGCGTCCTGGACCCGAGACAAACTGATGCGACTATTGTTTATGAACGGTCGTCACTGGAAAATAATGCTTATCATCACCATGCAGTACCCGCTCGGTATTCCCCCGACACTGCGTACCAACATTGATTTTGTATTCATTCTACGAGAACCGTATATCGCCAACAGGAAGCGCATTTACGAGAACTATGCAGGCATGTTCCCCACCCTAGAGTCGTTCTGTCAAGTGATGGATCAATGCACAGAGAACTACGAGTGTCTCGTGATCAACAACAATTCTAAATCAAATAAACTCAGTGACCAAGTGTTCTGGTACAAGGCCGAAGCTCATAACGATTTCCGACTGGGATCAAAGGAGTTCTGGGAACTTTCAAAGAACCTAGGATCGGACGACGAGGACGAAAAATATGACCCGTCAGCGGCAAAGAAGCGTGGTGCTGGACAGACCATCAATGTTAAAAAGACCAAATGGTAGAGGTGGTAGTGTACTAATACCGTAGCATAACATGATATAGTGTTGAATTATTCAACATATTATCATATAATAATCATAACACCTAAACAGCAGCAAGCTTGGACAATCCGCGATCGGTATTTAAGTCAGTGACAACGTTTTCGCCCTCAAACAACTCGGAACGGATATCGCCCACGGATACGGTATCGGTAGATCCAGTCAATGATGCCTCCTGGGTGCTCACCTTGCCCACAGAGATGAGGTTACCATCTTCGTCCACATCCTGAGTGAGTGTGGTGTTGTATTTCTCGGCCTTCTCCATGTTGTCTTGGATGGCATCCTTCTTGGTCTCCTTCAAACGCTTGTCAAATGAAGCCTTTGCGAAATCCTGGTTCTTGATTTTCTCCTGCATGAGCTTGTTTAGTTCATCTTCCATATACTCTACACGTCCCGTCTTGTAGGCATCTGGTTCCCATGGCATCCACATACCGACAGGACCCACATATACATCGTGGTTAGGATCCACCTCGCGTAGCATCTTGCATCGGAGTTCGGCCTCCTCAAGTGATGGATATACACCACGGACCTTTAGCCCACGCACAGCCGTCTGGAAATCATGTGCTCGGAGAAACTCGGCGTCCAATTGTTCCTCTTTGGCATCAACAAAGTTCTTGTAATCGGAGTCCATTGATGTATCCTTCAATGTATCAATCTCATCCTTGGCGAACTCCTTGAAGTCGTCGAGTAGCGCATCATTGGACAGGTTATATTTGTATGACAAAAAGCTCAAGAACTGGTGATACTTCTCCATGGACTTGGAAAGCTCAAACTCTTTCAAGAATCGCTCAAAGAAGAAGATTTCACGGTTCTTCAGAGTGGTTTCTGGGGAGACGAAAGACACACAAGTGAACTTCTGGTTGGCAATGGGTCTATCCTCATCAAGCACATCAACATACTTTTTATTGGGTGTTCCGTCTGCATTCATTTTTCGTGTAAAGTTAGAAGAATTATCGGCGGACATTATACACTACAGAGCCTTGTATGTCTAAGTTCTTTGGATTCATTCGGTACAGATGGTCCATGTTCGGTCCAATAGGTCCATTATAGTCACTATTCTTTAGCGACATTGTTGTCATTCATAGACATCTCTAGCGAAATATTTTCTCCACATTAAGTATAAATCAATGTTTGACGCTTCTGAATTGATAAAGCGCGTTATTAAGTACTTGGTGGAGGGTCTTATGGTAGCTATCGCCGCCTATGCCATCCCTAAGAGATCTTTGAATATGGAGGAAATCGGTCTTCTCGCACTCACGGCTGCTGCCACGTTCAGCATCCTGGATACCTATATCCCCAGCATGGGTGTTACCACTCGCTCTGGTGCAGGATTCGGTATTGGTGCCAACCTCGTTGGCTTCCCTGGAGGACTCTAAATATACCCCGTCCATAATAAACCATCAACACACATATACGGACCATCATTATCCGTTCCGTATATGTTTCTACTTTAGCTTTTGTGTATGACAGCCTACACAGTTGCGATGCCTACACAGTTGCGATGAACTCCCAGTCCAATTCATCGCAAATCTTTTTCCAGATCGCATCCTGTTCAATCAGTTTCTCTCTATCTTTTAGCATAGGTATGTGTTCCAAATATTTTGTCTGGTCGAGCAACTCAAACAACTTGAACACCACGTAATAATAGTGTAGAAAGTTCACTCTGTAGTCGGGACAATGTTTGGCATATGGGCACTGAATTTCCATGAAGAAATTACATAAGGTCTCCTCTAACTCCTGACTTATCAGAACAGGGCGTATCCCCAGCTTGTTCTTGATGAAGTTGATGTGCTCGTAGTACTTATTGTATCCTAACTTTTTCAGCAAATCTTTGCACATGTAATACGTCAAGTCGTCAATCACGATGCGCTCCTTCTTGATCTGTAATTTCAAGTTCTCAATCACCTCTTCGGGAATCTGTGTCGTCTCCTTTCCCTGAAACTGAGATAGAATCTCCTTGAAATGATTGATCTTCTTGTAGGCGTAGAAGCACACCTCCTTAGGAGGCTCCTTGTACGACGGTTTGTCGTTCTCGATAAGATACTTCACGCTACTACTACACAGAGTACAAATCATCACACCTTCGTCCTCTATAGGCACAAGCTCGCCCTTGTAGCAAGACTTGCACACGTCCGTGGCATACACATACTTACTCACATCCAAAAAACTATTGTCGATATTAGACAAGTATCGCTGAATAATATTCGTATTGTTCTTCTCCATACAACGAATGTTGTCCTCCGCATTCGTATTTAGTTTGAAAAACGTATCCAATTTCGTATTGAGTGTCACATCTTCGTCGCCCTCCGATATCTTCTTCTTGTTCTCAAAATATCCAAACACAAACTGCGAATTATCCAAGAAATACTTGGACTTATTTCGCTTTAGTCGGACGATCTCAGCTTTGATCACATCTATTCTATCCTTACGGTCCAATTGTTGGTCCAATCTCTGACCAGAAATAGCTGTGCCCGCGGAGCGCCGATGTTTGTCCTTTAACGCGCGCAACTCCTTTGTTAGTTCATCGATGCGCAGCTCATCTGACGAAAACTCAGACATCTTTTCACAATGCTTACCATCTAGCGTAATGGTACTCTTCTCGCTCACCAATATCTTCTTGTTAGTTTTGGGTTTGAACGATGGCATGACAGAACAGGAACGGGACAAGAGTAGGTATATTATATTATATAAGCAGTTCACTCTATCCTAGTTACACATTTGATTCTTTGTACTTTGTAGAATGAGTCAGAGGATTTGTTTAGCAATGAAGAATGGAACAGATTTTCAATAATGACATTGGTTCAAAATCGTAAAAACAAGAGAGAAATGGTGTGTACTTATTGTACATAATGGATATAGTGAAGACCTTGCCTGCGAACGACAACGTTAAGATGGACCGACATACCTTCATGAAAATGTCGTTCATCTATACCGCAGTCAATGGCGGATGGACCGTGAGCAAAAAGAAGGACAAATACGTATTTTGCAAACCACATGAGGGACGCAAAGAAGTGTTTGAAAACTCTTACCTTGAAGCTTTCGTAAAAACCAATACAGAACTTATTTCAAAATAGTTGTATAATCGCACTATTCGTCCTATTCGCGTGTTTCTGCGATTTTATTATCTTTACTAGTATTATAATCATGGGAGGAGGCCTTATGCAACTAGTCGCCTACGGCGCACAAGACGTTTACTTGACTGGAAACCCCCAGATTACCTTCTGGAAGGTGACCTACCGCAGATATACCAACTTCGCCATTGAGTCCATTGAGCAAACGTTCAACGGACAGGCCGATTTTGGCCGCCGTGTGACATGTACCATCAGCCGCAATGGTGATCTTGCCTACCGCACCTACTTGCAGGTTACTCTCCCTGAGATTAACCAGTCTATGGGTACCGCAGCCACCGCCGCCGTGTATGCACGCTGGTTGGACTTCCCTGGAGAGCAACTCATCTCCCAGGTAGAGGTTGAGATTGGAGGACAGCGCATCGACCGTCAATATGGCGACTGGATGCACATCTGGAACCAGCTCACCATGACTGCTGACCAGCAGAAGGGATACTTCAAGATGGTTGGTAACACCACCCAACTTACATTCATCACCGATCCCACATTCGCCGAGATCGATGGTCCTTGCGATGCCAACGCACCCCGCCAGGTGTGCGCTCCTCGTAACGCACTCCCCGAGACCACTCTTTACATCCCCCTCCAGTTCTGGTTTTGCACCAACCCTGGACTCGCTCTTCCTTTGATCGCCCTTCAATACCACGAGGTCAAGATCAACTTGGACTTGCGTCCCATTGATGAGTGCCTATGGGCAGTCACCGCACTAGGATGCGAGGCTGGTGCCGCCAAGACGGCCGCCACCGCAACCATTGCCTATAACCAGTCTTTGGTCGCCGCTTCCCTATACGTTGATTATCTGTTCCTTGACTCCGACGAACGTCGCAGATTCGCACAGAACCCTCACGAGTATCTTATCACTCAACTCCAGTTCACTGGCGACGAGTCCGTCGGATCCTCTTCCAACAAGATCAAGCTCAACTTCAACCACCCCTGTAAGGAACTCATCTGGGTTGTACAGCCCGACGCAAACGTCGACTACTGTGCTTCCTTGATCTGTGACTCCTCCCTTTTCAAGGTCCTCGGAGCACAGCCCTTTAACTACAGTGATGCCATTGATGCCCTTCCCAACGCACTTCACGCATTCGGATCCCCTCTTGGTGTTGATGGTCCTGATGCTGTCATCAAGGATAATGCATTCGCTGATCCCACCGCCATTGGCAAGACATATGATGCTAGTTCTGGTCACTTTGACCTCATCAACGATGGTACCCTTCAGAACTCCGCCGTCTCTGACGCTGGATCCTTCGTCATGGCCGAGACTTCTCTCGACATGCATTGCTGGGGACAGAACCCCGTCGTCGTCGCCAAGCTTCAGCTTAACGGACAGGATCGTTTCTCCGAACGTGAGGGATCCTACTTCGACGTCGTCCAACCTTACCAATCACATACCCGTCACCCCGACACTGGTATCAACCTTTACTCTTTTGCACTCCGCCCAGAGGAACACCAACCTTCTGGCACGTGTAACTTCTCCCGTATTGACAACGCCACACTTCAGTTGGTCCTTTCCAACGCTTGCGTTGCCGGAACCAACACCGCAAAGGTCCGTGTCTATGCCACTAACTACAATGTCCTTCGTGTCATGAGCGGTATGGGAGGATTAGCGTATAGTAATTAAAACTAAGGTATTTAATCGTTAATTGGTAACAACTTAAAGACATTCATATTATATATAGTATAACATGAACTACACTGTGGAGTATGGTTTTGACAGCGAGAAGCAGTGCGGAAAGGTTACTTTCAGCGACAAAGTTGTTCTGATGGATTTTAAGGACTTATTTTCTATCATTAATCATGATAGAACATTTACACGATACACTTCCGAGAAGCAGTTCCCATTTTATATGCGAAACCAACAACTGGTGAGTTACATGGAACACATTTTTAAATATTCCCCCGAGAATATAAACTATATTTTTAAAAATGGCGATTCATATGATCTACGACGGTCTAATGTTGAAATATTTCATAATTATCACACAACTGTCACCCAAAAATATGAGGTGACATCTTATCAACTTGGACATATTACTACCAATGGAAGGTCTGCGTATACAATGAAAAATCCTATATGGAGAATCAATGAAAATGGGACTGAATACATGTTGATGTATTGTGAAAAGGACACGTTATGTAAGTTATGTCCTATATCATATCAAAAAATACTAGATTTTGAGAATGAACAAAATAACAAGAAAAAACTTACTTTCTATAAACATACCAATGGATATATAGGTTCTCATGTTGATGAAACAAATGGATTACTCATTCATCAAATTATAAACGACTGTTATGGTAATGGAAAAGGTACACACCTCATTAGTGTTGACCATATGGACCAAGACCCATTAAATAATACATACGATAATTTACGTATCACAACCAGAAAAGAACAAGAACAAAACTCAAATGGTATCAAAAAAGGTACGAAACGATCACGAAAGGCAGACGCCCACCCCTACCCCGAGGGGATCACCCATGATATGTTGCCTAAGTATATACATTATCCCAAACCAGAAGAGTACGGCACAAATGGAAAAACTCGCACCTGTTTCATTGTAGAAAAGCACCCCACGCTCATAGCCCACAACAAGAAGTCACTCTGCTCATCCAAGTCGGAGAAAGTATCTCCCGAGGAGAAGTTGCAGCAGGCGATCGACATCTTGGCGTATCTGGACAAGGGCGAGATGCCCCCAGAAAAAGAACCCGCGCTCCCGAAGTACTACTCGTTGTCCAACGCCCGCGGCAAGCCGCATTTGGTATACGAGCGAAGACGCGAAGACGGAACGCGCATGAACGTGAAGATGGTCTTGCCCGAGGACTTCGAAATGTCTTCGCAGGTGGAGCGTTTGGCAGCGAAGGTGTCGGTTAAGTATCCGGAAGTATGTAATTTAATCTGCGTGTAGTATAACGATGCCCGAATTAGTAGATGTGTTGTTAGAAGATTTAGAAGAAGGCAATGAATACTCGGTGATTTTTCCTGTAGGAGTAAATGGAGAACATGAGGCATATATGGCAGAATTTCAACATACTGACTACGGTGAATATCTATTTAGTATAGTAAGTATTCTTTCTGAATTTGCAAGTAAGGAAGAAAATGAGCAGTTTAGCATACGCACAGGAGAACAGACTACTGATGTCCGTGACCGAACTAAGTATATGGTTCTAGAAGAACAACATATCCCATTTCCACCTGAATTAGAGGATGCCCATATAGACACCAATACTGATGATGAGATTAATAGGATTTTAGATCAACGAAATAGGGAACATGAATCAGAACGTTCAAGAATGTTACGAATGCTTATTATGGGTAGTAGGCCGTCTCGGTCACCGTTATTGCGAAGTGCTCAAAATAGTCCATTTATCGGGTCGCGGTCGCGGTCGCACACGCCCGCGGGCGGGCGCCGCCGTCGGACGCGCAATGAGCGCACCAATACGCGACGCAAAAGAAAAAACAAACGCAAAAATAAAACGCGGCGCACCATGCCTCGCAAAAGCAAAAGAAAAAACAAAAACAAAAACAACCGACGGAGCCACAAACGAGGCGGTTCGCGAACACCCACTCCAATAAATAGTCCTGAATTGTCTCGTGTTGCTCAGGTAATGAACCTCGTATTGAGTGAATTAGCAATCCGATATAGGGACGGGTGGAACTGGAACGCGGGCACAGGGGGATGGTTGCGTCTAGGAAATCCTGACTCTGTATCAGACTCGCCACCGTTCCCGGATATAATACTAAATGTCCTGAATAGAAATGTTGAGGAAGCCGAGACGACTCTGGACGAACTTGGACAGAGTGATCAGGGTGCCATACCCAGGACAAACGTAGTCAATGCGATATTGCCCATCAGTCAGGTAACACCTTTGATGCTCGCGGTTTATCTCCGAGATGTACATATGGTGAGGTTCTTGGTACAAAATGGTGCAGACATTAGTCATACCATAGAAATCTTGTCCGACAATGATTATGGACCCCCAGTTCGCACATCGGCTTTGGATATGGCTTATATATTGAACAACAATGACTATCATCCCGACGAGATAGTGATGTATTTACAGCAGAATCAGAGAAACAATTATGATTATTATTAGACATTTTCTCATTGAAATCGCACAAATAGTAGTAATATAAAGAGTTTTTTTACATTACCAATATAATGAATAATAGAGATAATTTGTTTACAAAACTTCCATACGAATTAGTAAATATCATACTTGAATATCACGGGCGCATCAAGTATAAATACAAAATAAAGAATAGTATTGATTACCATAAATTTGTAAATGTAATCCATAAACACGATAATAGATACAATATAATTATACCGATTATCGATAAGAAAATACGTATTATGAAAGAGACTGAGATATCTTCAAATAAATCGGGTTTTAATTTTGTACTCAGTTTTGATAAACATCCTTGTATGATATTATGCTATGAAAATAACATGTCGGTTCCAAATAACTTTTTTATAAGTTATGTAAATATGAAGGAAGAACGAGCAATAATGATTAGTGATATAATAAGAACAATTTATAATTGAGCAGTTTCAATGAGAAAAGGTGTAAAGACCCCACCCTAGCGGTAGATATAATATGATAACTCTCTGAAAAGTCTATGGGTCTGCTGGTATTTCATGTCTGCACATTGGACAACATACACATCTCACCAAATTGTTACTAGTTGAAGCATGCGTCCATCTAGAAGATTTTACAAGATGTTCAACCCAACAACGCGTACAATATGTATGGTTGCACTCCGTGGTGATGACGTCGCGGGTTATTTCCCACGATGAAGTGGGATAAGACCATTTAAATGACGTCGTCATATCCTCGTAACAAATAGGACATTCATTGTCTTCTGGTTTCTCTGGTGGGGTTTTTGCCAGGTCACGCTGATTTCTAAACGCATGCCATCTGGAAACGAGGGCGCCAACCATTTTTTTTTTTGAATATTCTAGCGGAATTGGCCGCAACATATATTTGCGGTTATAATGTCGGCTAGTTATCTGGGTTGATGCATGAACCACTGTGAGGTATTGCGCATAATGGTATGCGACATATCGCAACTCATTTGCGTACAATAGGTTGAAATCAGGACAAAGATCGTGCATCATACAGTTCCACCATTCATCGAGCATCTTTCGTCTTCCATTCATGTTGCTATTACATTTGACCATATGATGAGATGCACTGTTGCAAAACACACATCGTTCTACATCGCATTTCTTATATTTCATTGTAAATAATTGACTATAATTAGTCAGTTGTTTTATGTGTATAGCATACACGTATATTATTCGTTCAATTTTTACTGGGACGTCACATACTCACATACTGGATAGTGGTGTTGTGGGACGTGTAAAATGGGAGACAACTTAATAAGAATTGATTCATTCTTTCCCTACCATCCCTACCGACGAGCTCCTAACTTGGCTCAGTGGGTATAAATGTAAAGTTAGACACAGACAGCATAAGGTGTCTGTGTAGTTGAATTATCATCATGACTCTGTTGCGAAGTGTTAAACACATATTACCTTAACCGGTCGTATATGGATGAACCCTCTGTGGAGCTGATCACTCCCAGTGCAGGTTTGACATGGAGTAGTCTTCGGTGGCTGCAAATATAACGTAGTTTTCCGTGTGGATAGTGGTGATAATTAAATGTTGCATGCGAATTGTTTGGATTGTACTAATCGTAATGGGTAATTGTGTATAAACGACGCGCAATACCAAGTATAGCTTATGTGGTTTATCCATAGCTATGCCCATTCTGTGCCAATTGCAGAAAACAATCTTAGGGGACGCCCTATTTTTTGTTGAAATATAGATGACGACATCAATCGTGGCGCACGGCCGCGACGCGGAGAAGGAGAAAACGTGGTCGCATGTGTAGATAAAGATACGATATTACACCGACCCACCCCCTACAGAAGTAATGTCATACCCTACAATAATGTATTTGTATGTTTGGTGTATTCGGCTAGAGACATGAAGGTACCTGATTGATTAGACCCCTTGTCTAATTTACATTGTATTGTCCAGTCAGGGTTAATATTTATAATTTTTCCATCGACTGGCATAACCATTTCTTTGTAAAAACGCGAGGTTTCAACCCGTAATAACGACTGTCCTTGGGTTACATTGTCGCCAACTTTGACATATGTTTTAACAAATACACTATGTCGTAATTTATAACTCATAAAAGGTGTAAATCCTATTGTCGCAATATTGTTCACTGTAGAAATATATTCATGTGTACAGGTATAACGAATACATCTAGGTATTGTATGTATCATTTTATGTAATATCATATAACCACCTATCTAATATATATACACACTATTATATGTTGGAATTATGCCCGATTTGTGAAATAAAGAGTTGTCGATATAAAGTGTAAACCATGGTTACGGCTAGTGAGTTAACGAAAGGAAATAAATACATTATCTGCGATAAGAATGTGCCGATAGGAACCTATACATACATAGGCACAAAGTCTGGGGTAAATGACCAAGATAAGATGGCAACGTTTCTTATGTTTACTAGTAAACGTGGAGAACATGTATCAACATATGAATGTATAGAAGGGTACGAGATCACCGACAAAGGATTGGTAGAACCAACGATTACAATACACAGCCCCAAATGAAAACATGAAACACACAGATACGAAAACATTTTGTAGTGGTACTCTATAACATGTCATCCAACTCCAATGATAAATGGTTAATACGACTCGTACCTAGGGGTGACGAATCCCTGTCAGCAGTGGAAGGGTGGATAAAAGGACCAGATGGTAACCGATCAGGTATGGTTGCATGGAAAAAATTAAACACAGGAAGAACCACCAAAGCTGATGTGACCGCGTTGGAAGAGTTAATGGGAAATGTAACAATTGGTCAAACATATTCAGTTCCACAAGATGTTAATGTAGAAGAGGCAATGGGATTGATGTTTGCTAGTATGAGTTTGGGGACAGGAGACAAAAAGGCGGGCGGACGAAGGCGTCGACGCCGTTCGACGCGCAGAAAGCGCACGCACAGAAAGCGCACGCACACGACGCGCAGAAAACGCAAGCGCACGCACAGAAAGCGCACGCACACGACGCGCAGAAAACGCAAGCGCACGGCGCAGAAAAGGCGCAGATAGACGCGTTTAGCAATCCAACAATCTAACAATCTAGCAATCTAGCAATCTAGCAATCGTAATATAGAAAGACTATACTACGATTTATCCAACTTATCGATACAAAGCGGGCTGGAATAGGAAATATAATATCATTATACATATATATATATATACATATCATATGTCATTGGCACTTAAAAAACCCATAAAAACAGATGTTGATGAGGAAGATAACGACACTAATCCCGATATATATAGACTAATAACCATGATAAATGGGGAGATTGGTAACATATTCTATGGTCTCAATGAGAGAGAGGAGGTACAGGAAGTGGATACCGATGAAAATAGACGATTAGCAGGATTGATGGATGTAGCCGCCATACCTGGACAAGTAGGACAAACAAGAGTGAAACCAAGTAATGGAGCACCACATAACCGACTAGTTGAAGCATTATTATTCATACGTAATTTTATTAAATTAGAAAGGGATTCACGTAAAAAAAAACAGGCATCGGTCTTCAACGGTGAATATGTCGCATTGTTGGATATTGTAATTAATGACAACGCTATGAAATCCAGAAAGAACTGGACAGGCAAGAAAAGTGATATAGATAGATTAATGTGGACCTTTATTGATTATGTTATTACGAATCATAAAAAGAATAATGCACTGCATATTCTAACACAGTTACTCTATATTATATTTGGTAAAAGTCTGTCCGACCAGAGACAGTTTTCCACAACTGTGAGAGCGATACCAGAGATAAAAAAGAATAATATACCAATAAGTACTTCCCCACGAACAATATGCCATACTATACAAGAATCAGTGAATACCGCATTTATATCAGCAGACAATGCAGCCGTTGCAGGGTTTCTACTCATGCAATGTTCAAATGATTACTTAATGCATGCTCATACTGTTAAGGCAACAATCGGAGGAGAGAAACAACCTATTATGATTCAGAGAGGCGAGGTATGGGCATTATCGATATTATGTGAGCTTGCATCGTCTGGTGGTGGTATTCAAATGTTTGGAAATATTATCAATGCGTATATGACTTATCTCGATAGTGGTGCTATTTATACCGCAGATTCTTATGGTACAAAACTCACAGAGGATGAAATAAACAGTATTTTTTCGGTATTCAAGAAAATTGCGATTGATACTAGTCCTCCTGTTTCTACTAGTCTTAGTATTGGTTCTGACAGTCCTATTCCACCTGTTAAGCAAACCGGTATTAATACTTTTTGTAGCAAAATTAAAACTATAATTATTGACCAGAAGTATAATACAAACTCTAAACTTATTGAAGAATGTTTTAACCAACTTTTTGCTAAGTCTGGAGAGGCGTTTAACCAACATGAAACAGACCTTCATGGGTGTGTATGTTCTTTCATTGAAGAACTTAGTTCCATCGGTGAACTTAATGAAACATGCCTTCTTTTTGCAAAACTTTTGAAAACTGTAGCTGTATTCAACCCGACATTGGCTAAGGACATAGATGTGTCTCACTGGGCGAAACACATTGCAGACGAGGTTTATACTGGGTTATGGGGAGAGGGAGAGACTAGGGGAGAGGGAGAGACTAGTATTACACCTGGTCAATCTCATACTAATAAAGAATACAACAACTGTCTTGATGCGCTGATAATACCATTGCTTGATATGATATGCCATGATTTTGAATCATTGCCTTCAATTATAAAACTTATGGAATACATATCAACCGGATATAATGTAAAAAACCTAATACAAAACAGAAATAATCCTGGCAAATCATATGACGTAGTTAACAAAATTAAAAGTTATCAACATTCAAATGGCTCTATTAAAACCACTGAAGATGCGGTTCTGACTGTATGTTGTGATGTAGCATTGTCGTTCTGTGCGACACTGGTAGACGGCAAGATAAGAGTTCGGTTGGATCATCAACATAATTTGTTTCTAGACCATGAAATTATTGGAATGAAAGTTCCATGCGTTGATATATCCTTCCTATACACGAGTATCCTAAAAACTTCTCTAGCCAACGTCTCAGTGAATAAAAGACTTTATTGTACAATCGATCTTGGAAAGGCGAACATGGAGCCCTTCGCAGAGTTTCTCCGGGCTATTCCATTGAATACTTGTGTAACAGCACTCAGTTCTGCTGCAACAACCCTAGAGAATGCACTTGGATATATAGAAAAAGGCGGCAATGCAGCTGACCTTCGACAAGTATTAAAAGACACATCTGTGGTAGTAATTCGTTCACCAGCGGATGATGTAGACCCAGGTGGGAAATATATGGGAAAACCTTATTACATTGATTCAGAACCAGTGGTATACCACCTAGAAGCCTCAGGTATAACAGTTATCATTGAGGAGGTATCTCGTCATTTGAATCATGGTGCTGCGAATACAGAATGGTTGAAGTATATGATTGATAATACTTCTACTAGTGGTCAATATATATTTCCGCATAGCAGTAATCTTGTACAATCACTCAATGGGTTACTGTCACATGATGACAATGAAAAGATTAAGAATAAGATCACAGACTATTATACGAGAGCAGCCGGTCCTGATGATAAAATTACACTAAATGATTATTATACAGGCGAGATTGACCTAGCCTTAGGAACGTTATTAAATACGATATGGGAACCAACTAAGATTAAAGAGAAATTATGTAATACGATGAAACAATTGAAAAACTTCACATATAGGAAGTATTTGGATAATAGAACAAGGGGGGGGGATATCACGATTGACATATCAAGAGATGTTGCATTAGTGGTATTAAAACGTGCAATACCTGCAGATGCTGGCGAAAATGACCACCTCAAAATTGGCGTTGTCGGCGTGTCAGATGTACAAAAACACATTCTAAAGGGTTACCTCGAACCTGTTGTATCTATTTTTAATAGCATACATGATACCCTTTGCGTTACGGAAATATCAGTGGGGAACATAATAATGGGATTTCTGAGTATGGTGTTGTTTAGTGATATGAATAACTTAGGAAATGAAATAACCGCACAAGTATATGTCTCATTATTGAGTAGAGTAGTAGGGGATATCTCTACCATAGATAACCAAATACCTCGGACTGGCTCTGTGAGATTTAGAGGGATGATATCTGAAGATACAGACTCAGTTTCAGTTGAATACTATACCAGTAAAGCCAAAGGGAAAGGCAAACCCCCAATGTTTAATTCTGCGCTTTTGAATGAGTTGGCAAGAAAATCTAGTAGTGAACAGCACATCACGCATACAATAAGACCCATTGACACTGATCGTGCAGTCGGATTGGGGTTTGGTACTCCTGTTACAGGTAAGGTAAAAGTAATCAGTACTTCATTCTCAGCGCAGAAGCCGGTTGGGATATCAAATAACAGCCCTGATTTAGACATACGCAGGTATAAACAGATGTCTGATATGAGACACTGGCAAGATGGTCCGGTTGGTATGGTCCATGGCAATTCCAAAGGTATGGGTTTGCCAAAGGGGACTGGGTTAAGATTTAACCGATTGGGTGATGGTTCTGGTGATCAAAATATGCAGCAGGATGATATGACTGGAGAGGGTGAGGATGGTAGTGTTATAGACCCACTATATAATAGAAAAAGAAGCCCAAGCACCGCATCAACAAAATCATCAGGATCATCAGGATCAGACTCTACCATCAAGAAGCACCCACTTAAAAAGGCAATGATAATTAGTACGTCTGCCGAGAACACAAATCTTGCTCTGCTGCCGCAGGTAGCGTGGGTGCAGGCACCAGGGGCGCAGGCACCAGGGGCGCAGGTAGTACCCGGGGCGATGCAATTGGATCATAATACTTCTTCTTATCTACCTTTTATAAAATCCAGAAAAGACGGCGGTACGCGCAAGGCGGGCGGCGCGCCCGTACGCGGTGGACACACCAACACGCGACGCAAACGCAAAAGCAATGCGAATCACAAACGCAAAAACAAAACGCGTCGCACCATGCCTCACAAAAGCAAAAACAAAAGCAACAATAAGCGCACGCGTACGCGCACGCGTACGCGCACGCGAGGTGGTTCTCGGTCAAACACACCAGTAACTAGTCTTGAGCAATGATGAGTATTCGGTTGAGATAGTGGTGTATGTACAGAATCATACATGAATCTGAATCTGAATAAGGAGAGAGCGAGCGATAACGTGCGTCCAGTAAACCCATTTTTCATCCCATGTAAATGTACATTATGCGATTCTTTCTAGGATTGTTCGCGCTAGCGACGTTTATGAGCACCTCATTCATGGGTGCATTTA
>Ga0209662_1000216_pt1 | contig 34776 bp, 38 predicted proteins | sample SaaInlV_150m_DNA_4_FD_184662 | JGI IMG/M metagenome (GOLD analysis project Ga0209662, IMG submission 184662) | Marine microbial communities from expanding oxygen minimum zones in the Saanich Inlet - SI072_LV_150m_DNA (SPAdes) (version 2) | ecosystem: Environmental > Aquatic > Marine > Intertidal...
ACTCATTGTGGTGTCATCAAAAAATTTCAAAAATTCCAAAGTTTCATTTTTAATTACAGTTCTAAGAAATACAGTTTCAACATCATTAGCTTGTGCAACTAAATGCTGGACATTATCAGAAGTGTAAAGAATTGCATCATTTTGTTTTGCCACATCTGTAATGAGGGCATCAATTCTGCCACTTCCAGCAAATTTAATATCATCAATAGATGGATGAGCACCCTTTGTTACCACCTCTAAACCATAACTTCCAGAGAATCCTTTGAGTTTCTTTATTTTTTCCAAACCAACGAATCCCTGCTCTTTTTTATTTGAGGCCTGAGATTGTAATTCATCAAAGACAGCTTGAGGGATTATAATTTCTGAATTTTTAACAGATCCAGCCTCAATCTGAGCAATTAGTTGTCCATTAATGATAACGCTAGTATCAGCTACAATTTTTGACAAATTTTCTATCAAGTTGAAATAAATTCATACCCTAAAGTAATTTTCGATAATCAAAAAATCAATTTGAAAAGGAACTAAAAATCAAAAAAGGAAAAAAGTAGATCAATCAGGTCTACTCAAAGAAAACAAACATCCAGAACTAAAATTTCTCACTCTATCGAAAAAATGCAGATTTTATCAAAATAGTCATGGAACAATACAATGATGAAAACAAGGTGTTTTACAAAAATTGTACAGAATACTTTGAATTCTTACGAAAAAAAGGAACTACAGATTATAATTTTGAGGATGAGTATTACTTTACCATGCCTGCAATTTCAAATCACTAGATAGCAGATTTACAAATACCACCAAACCTCATAAAATATGGATTCAGGATTAGAAGATTTTGCAGATATGGCAGTCAAATTTGCAATGGATTCAGGAATACAATATTGCGATGCCAGAGCAGAACAACAAGAAACAAAATCAATACTGATAGAAAATAATGAAGTTGAATATGTCAAAACCAACAAAGATGAAGGTATTGGTATTCGATTAATAAAAGATGGAGCCTGGGGATTTTGCTCAATTACAAATCCACGTTCATTTGATCAAATCAAAGAGATACTAAACAATACAATCAAGAATTCACTATACAATGCAAACACTAAAAAAAATAAAATAAAATTACATGAAAATTCAGATACAAAAATCAAGATAGATTTTCCTGTTTTAAAAAAACCAGAATTAGATGAAATGATAAACATTGGACTAGAATGCAGCAAGAGTATTTTAGATGAATCAAGAATAATCAAATCCACCATAAATCCATGGTATACAATTAATTCAAAATATTTTGCAAACAGTGAAGGCTCGCAAATTACACAAAATTTTACAGACGTTATAATTGAGATGGTTGCCACAGCACATGAGTCAGGACTTACACAATCAGTAAACATTACAGAAGGAGGGCGAGGAGGATTGGAGCAAATTACAAATAAAATTTATCAAAGCGCAAAAGAGATTTCAGAAAAAGCATCACAGTTAATTGATGCAAAACCTGCAAAAGAAGAAAAAACGCGAGTTGTAATGAATCCAGATTTTACAGCATTACTAACACATGAGATTTTAGGCCATCCATCTGAAGCAGACAGAGTATTAGGAAAGGAAATGGCATGGGCAGGAGGAGCATGGTGGAAAGGAAAGCTTGGAGAAAAAATAGGGTCAGAGGAACTAAATGTGTTTGATGATCCTACAATCAAAGAAAGTTTAGGATGGTATTATTTTGATGATGAAGGAGTAGAAACCAAAAAAACTACTCTTGTAGAAAAAGGGGTTTTAAAAAATCACATGCAAAATAGAGAGACATCTCAAATTTTTGATTCACAGCCAACTGGAAATATGAGGGCAACAAACTACAGATTCATGCCTTTGATTCGTATGGCATGCACGTGTATTGGTAAAGGAGCGTGGGGTACTGATGAAATGATAAAAGAAATCAAAAATGGGTATTTTATTTCAAATATGAAAATACCATCAATAGACATGAAACGACATAACTGGAGTATATCGTGTCAGTACGCTCAAAAAATTGAAAACGGTGAGATTACAGATTTGGTACGAGACGTCATTGTAATGGGAGAGGCACCAGAATTTTTTCAATCAATTGATGCCTGTGGAAAAGACTTCACAGTAAGACCAATAACTAATTGTGGAAAAGGGGATCCCATGCAATCAATGATGATGGGAAACGGAGGACCATCAATACGAGGAGTTGCAACAGTAAAGAGTGTAAATTAAAAAATGAAAAAAAAAATTGAACAAATCAAAGAAGAGGTCATAAAATGTACAAAGTGTGAATTAAGTGAAACAAGAACAAACTCAGTTCCAGGTAAAGGGAATTTTAAATCAGATGTAATTTTTGTAGGAGAAGCTCCTGGAAAAAATGAGGATGAGAAAGGAGAGCCATTCATAGGAATTGCAGGAAAAAAATTATCAAGTGCATTAGAAAATGCAGGAGTTTCTAGAGACGACATTTACATAACAAATATTGTCAAATGCAGACCTCCAAGTAATAGAATTCCAAAAACAAATGAAAGAGAAACATGTCAAGAATATCTAAAGCAAGAAATATCAATAATCAAACCAAAAATAATTTGTGTTTTAGGAAATACTGTATTTAATTCAATTTTAGGAGGGTCAGAGATTATGAAATATAGAGGAAAAGTTGCACAAAAAGACAAGCAATTGTATTTCATATCGCTTCATCCAGCTGCTACAATATACAATCAAAAATTAGTTGATGTCTTCAAAAAAGATATCAAAAAATTATTCAAGATAACCAGAGAGTTAAAAAATGATAAAAAAATCAAAATAGATATTGAATATACTCCCTAGAGAATTTTATTCTAAAAATACAGTAACAGTAGCAAAAAATCTTCTTGGGAAAAAAATTGTGAGAAAAATAGGAAACCACAAGATATCAGGAATAATTTCAGAAACTGAAGCATACAGACACAAAGATGATCCAGCAAGTCATGCTTGTAGAAAAATGACTGAAAGAAACAAGGCGATGTTTGGAGATGTAGGCACATCTTATGTCTATTTTACCTATGGAATGCATTATTGTTTCAACATAGTTGCAAGACATCCAAAGACCAAAGCGGGTGCTGTTTTAATTCGTGCAATTCAAGCTGAGAAAGGAATCAGCATAATGCAAAAAAATAGAAAAATAGCAGATTTAAAAAATATTACAAATGGACCTGCAAAACTAGCTCAAGCTCTGAGAATTACAAAAAAAGAATACGGTATAGATTTAACAAAAAAATCAGATTTGTTCATCACAGAAGGAATCAAACCGACTAAAATCACAGCATCACCAAGAATAGGAATCAAAGAAGGCACAGAGAAGTTGTGGAATTTTAAAATAAAAGTCTAAGAATCGTCTTTGTTATTTTCATCCAAAGTCCAAGGAGCAAATTTTCCCATAATTTTTGTCCAGTCTAATTTTAAAAGTATGACAATAACTGCAGTCATGACTGCTCCAAAAATTATAATTCCAATATACACAGGAGTGGCATCATCAATATTTTCTAAAAATGGCTGTATGAAAGACAATCCAATGTAATGAGAAATGAAAACTATGATGTAACTAAGAACTATTTTTCCAGTAAGGGTTGCAACAAAAAATCTTTTTGGATTATATTTTGCCAACCCTAATGGAATGAATATGATATCATCAGGCATCGGAGTCGCAGCTGCTACAAATGCTGCTGCTGCACCATATTTTTTTACCAATCTCTCAAAGGGACGCATTCTTTTTCGGGTTTTTTCACTCATAATTTTTCGTCCACCAAAACTGATAGTGAAAATAATTTGTTTTGCAATTGCAGCTGAAACTGCTGAAATTAATGCCAAAGCATGCAAATTGTATTCATTGCCAACAGACATTGTAGCAAGTAGCAAAAATCCAGGTAATGGAACAAACGGTATCAGAGAACCAAAGAAATTCACCAAAGCTAAAATTAACATTCCACCTTCAGGGGCAAATGGGAAAATATCAGCAAAATCCATGAATCAGACTATTTTTAGGCACTATTTAATGAAAACGGATGTTTTTAGAGTATTCAAAATCAGTATTAGATGTTAAACACAATAAAATAATCATCACATCAGAGATTAATAGAAATGAAAATCAACGAATTTGAAAATGGATTTGTTTTTACTCAAATGAGATTAGGAGTATAGATAATGAGTTTTGAATTAATTGCTACATATTATCAAATGGCACAAGAAATTCTAGCCAACAACACGTTTCAAGACTATGGGTTAGTTGGGTTATTTTTTAATTCATTGTTATCAGCTACTGCAATTCCATTACCAACTGAAATTTTGACATCAGCTTTATTGATAGGTGGAGAAAATGTTTTGCTTGTTGGAATTGTGTTAACAGTTGGTTCAGTTATTGGAGGAATACTGAATTATTTTATAGGGTTTGGAGGAAACAGAATATTCAAAAAATTCAAAAAGACAAAAAAGAAAAAAGAGGTAATTGAAGATGGTGAAAAACACCACAAATTATTGGACAAATTCGGATGGGGAGCAATATTTTTTGCAGCATGGATTCCAGTAATAGGGGATTTGATTTTAATTTCTGCAGGAGTAAAGAAAAGAAAATTCTCAAAGTTTATGGTGTTTATGGTTTCAGGTAAAATACTCAAAACAGCTGTTGTGGTGACAGGATTGGGATCTATTTTTTAAAAATCAGATTCTAAAAAATAAAAATCAATTAATGATAATTTTGAATGTAAAAAATAAAGATATTTAGAAAATTAGATCAATTTTTCAAGGTTGATAAAATAAAGATTCTCTGAATTAACAATTCAAACTACAGGTTAGTAAAATGCCAGAAATAATCATTAAAATAACATCTTTTTACAACTAAATCAAATGACAAAAAAAGACTTTGAATTAATTTGTGATAATATAGCTACAATAAGCCCATACATTAGATTTGTAGGCGTAATAGATGAACAAGGAGGGCTATTAGCATACAAAAGAAGACTGGACTTGGTTCCACTCTTAAATGAAAAAAATACTCAATTTCAATTCTCACATATTGCCATGCAAACTGACTTGGAAGGATTTTTTGATAAAAGTCTAGGAGAGGTGGAATTTGCATGGGAAGAAAGAAAAAAAGTCCAGACAATATCATTCTCAATTAAAAAATCTAGAGTGTGGATTTCAATTGATAAAAAAGTGATCAGATCAGAAATGCTGAGAATCATTGACTCATGTCTACCTGTTGTAAAAAAATATTCTAAATAATTGAGACATTTTGAAGTGTCCATATTGTGAAATTGATTTAGATGCACTTAGTATGACTGATGGGCTAAAACACGTTTTAGAGCACAAAAAAGAGATTCAAAAATAATTTATTTGCGTGCAGTAAGAATGTGAATTAGATGAAAGAATCAGAGGGAATTCAAAAACTAATTGATGAGATTAGTTTTAGAAAATCAAATTCAAGGGATTATGAGAAAATGAGTATTGAGAAAGTAAGTCAAGAGTTGAAAGATGTAATGAAGTTTGAGCAAGATTCATTTAAAAAAATTGAAGAATTTGAGAAAATAGAAAATAATCAAGATTTAATAAAATATGCAAAAATGATTTGTAAAAATACAATACAAAGAGAAATTACACAAATTCAAGAAATTTATTTAAAAAAAATTGACCGTGAATATCTTAATAAAAAATGAAACATCATTTATCTTCATAGAGCCAGCATCTAACATACCCAGTATCAGTTTTGAATTTGGGTGGAAGTTTATGACATTTTTCAATAACTAACGGACAGCGGTCAATGAATCGGCATTCAGTTGGAGCATCAAGTAAGCTGGGAGGAATTCCTTTGATGTATTTTGGAGGATCACCCCTCAGTGTAGGAATTGATTTTAAAAGTCCCTGAGTGTAGGGATGTTTTGGATTGTTGTAAATTTCTTCAGAAGAACCAAATTCAACCATTTGTCCACCATACATGATACCGATTTTATTTGCAATTTCAGATAAAACGGCTAAATCGTGCGTAATTAACATAAAAGACATGCCACCTTTTTTGAGATCTTTTAACAAATTCACAATTTGTGCTTGAATTAAAACATCAAGTGCAGTAGTTGGCTCATCAGCAATTACAAATTTTGGTTTAAGAAGTAAAGCCATTGCAATGATCACTCTTTGTTTCATACCTCCACTTAACTCATGAGGATATTTTTTCAAAACAGGTTCATTCAAACTCACTGATGTAATTGCATCTAAAATTACTTTATCAAAGTCACCATCAAAATGATGTTGTTTTAAAATTTCAACAAATTGTTCTTTAATTGTAAAAACGGGATCTAGGGAATTCATAGCACCTTGGAAAATCATAGAGATTTTTTTCCATCTAAATTTTTTATTAAAATCAGATTCAGAAATATCCAATAGAGACTCCCCTTCAAAAGAAACAGTGCCCATAGTTTTCCCCCCAGATAGCATTCGGATAAGGGACAACCCCAAAGTACTCTTCCCACATGCACTCTCACCTGCAATTCCAATTGATTCACCATCCTCTAATGTAAAGTCAACATCATCAACTGCGTATACTGGTCCTTTAGATGAGGAGTATCGGGATGAGAGTCCTTTGATTTCCAGAAACACCATTATTTTTTTAGATCCAAACTAGAATTTTTATTTTACATCAAGGGATATAAACAACATTATCAGAACGAGAAAAGTCGATTCAAATGAAATTTCCAATTTGTACCTTTGATGCAAAAAATGCTGTTCTTTGTCCCCAATGTGAAGAAAAAATAAGTTCAGGCATACTTTCACAGTCAGATGCAGATGCATCCATTATTCTTGCAAATATTGCAAAATCAAATAAAGAAATTGAAAATTTTTCAATGTTTTCATGTAAGGAATTTGAAGGGAATTTTGTTTTAGCATTAGCAAGAAATGACATAAGAATGATCAGACAAAGTCGTACACTCTACAGACTACTCCAAGATCAATTCAAAGGTAAAATTTGGCTAGTAGAAGCAGACGAGACAGATAGTAAATTCATAGAAGATTTATTTTTTCCAACAAAAATACTGTCAATTAATTCAGTTTGGGCACCAGGAGGCGTTCAAAAAACAAAAGCTGTAATTTCAGGTAAATGGACATCCAGATTCCCAATAGACACACAAAAAGTGATAGAAATTGTCAAAAATGCCCGAAACCTTGACATTGAGATTGAATTTGAGGTTAAAAGATAGGTGAAAAGATGGTTTTTGTTAAAACTCATGATATTGCAGAACTAGCAACTGAATTAATCGGAAAACAAGTAGTGTTAGGAGGATGGATTGAGGATCTCCGAAAATTAGGAAAAATGTCATTTATCACATTACGAGATGTCTCAGGAATTTCTCAAATTATTGTAAAAGGCGAATTAAATGATAATTTAGGTGAAATTAATCGTCAAAGTGTTGTAAGTGTAAAAGGAATTGTTCAAGAAACAAAAGCAAGAGACTTTTCTTTTGAGGTAAAAGCTGAAGAAATAGAAGTTTTAGGAAAAGCAATTCATCCACTTCCAGTAGACCCAATTGGTAGATTGGAAAGCAATATCGATACAAGACTAAATCATCGTGCACTAGATATGAGAAATCAAAAAACAGCTTCAATTTTCAAACTAAGACATCATGTGTTGCAATCATTACGTAAAACATTTGTGGATAAAAAATTCATAGAGATTACAACACCAAAAATAATTGGTAGCGCAAGTGAAGGTGGAGCGGATCTTTTTTCATTGGATTACTTTGGAGAGACAGCTTACCTTGCTCAAAGTCCACAATTATACAAAGAACAAATGACAATTGGATTAGAAAGAGTATTTGAGATTTCAAATTTTTATAGAGCAGAAAATTCTCATACAGGAAGACATCTAACAGAGTTCACAAGTATCGATATCGAAGCAGCATTTATGGATTATACAGACGTAATGGAGGTATTAGAATCACTAATAATTGAAGTTTACAAGTTTGTATCTGAGAATTGTAAAAAAGAGCAAGAAATGATTGAACATACAATAGAAGTTCCATCAGCACCATTTGAAAGAATCACATACAAACAATGTATAGAAGAATTAAACAAAGCCGGAGAAAAAGTAGAATTTGGAGATGACCTCATGGATGCTCACCTTAGAATTATTGGAAAGAACCACCCAGGATTTTACTTTTTAACAGATTGGCCAATGAGTCTAAAACCATTTTACATTAGAGAAAAAGATGAAGATGCAACATTATCACGCTCATTTGATTTACAATTTGGGTATCTAGAATTATCATCTGGAGGAACCAGACTTCATGATTCAGAATTATTAAAAAATAGATTAAAAGAACAGGGTTTGGATCCTGCACAATTTGTAGACCATCTTAAAACATTTGATTGGGGAATGCCACCACATTCAGGTTGGGGTTTAGGATTAGATAGATTGATGACCATACTTATTGGAATAGATAATGTCCGTGAAGTTGTATTATACCCAAGAGACCCAGACAGATTAAGACCATAATGTGGAATAATTCATGGACAATCTAGATAATGCAAGACACGATCATCAGAAAAATAAATCAGATATTGTAAATTTAGTCAAACAAATGTTTACACTAGACAAATGGGGAGATGAGGAATACAGACAAGCATTACAAGTGTTGGTAAAAAAAGATGTAGACCTAGTTAAAGAAGTTACCAGAATAATCAAAGAGAAAAGAGAATAGAACTATAACTAAATTCAAAATCCCAATTCCCTTAAATTTAGAATACATTTGATAAAATCATGAGTTTTAGAGCAAGTGTGTTTTCAAGAAAAGAAGGAGTAATAATCATAGGGGTTTCAGTTATCGTCTCATCAATTTTGTATATTTCTTATGTTACCATGAGATAATGGATAATTCTTAAAAACAAACTAGATTAAATTATAATTATTGAATTTCAACTGCATCTTCCCATCTTGTTATTACAAACGTAACAACATCAAAGAAGAAGAATTTCTACAGCATTTGAAAGAAACACACCATACTGAAATGAAGGATAGTTCAGAAAAAGAAAATATACCAATTAAAATGATAGAGATGATGGCAGTGTCAAACTCTAAAGTATTCATTAATTCTTAGATTATTTTTCAAAATTAGGAGGGTCTTCTAAAATCTAAATTTAATTTTTGTACAACATGCTAAATAACAGTACAAAAATAAATGATGATGCCAAAATGTTTGTGTTGTGGAAAAACATTTGAGAATAGGGCAAGTGAGTGCTGTAGTGAAACCTGTTCTCAATGCCATGTAAATCCCACCATGAATTGTCCAAACAGCCAAAAAAACAACAGTCAATCATAGAATAGATTAATAGAATTGTTACATTGAAATTCAGATTTTTATTGTATGAGATATACAACAAATTATGATCGAGCAAGAAGATGCAAAAAAAGTAGTTGAAGTTATCGGAAATAATTTGATAGGAGTATCACACGATTCAAACAGTTTTCAAAAACTACCAGACTCATTTTGGGGATATTTTGCACGAGGACATGACAAAAAAGGAACGTTTGGAGTAATTGTTACGTATTCTGAAGACGGTAAAGATGTTGATGAGTTGATTAGCATGTATGAGAAATGGGCAGAAAAAAACAAACCAAAAGAATCAGAATGAATTATTTTGTTTCTTTCAAAAGCTTGCGATAACCCTGACATTCTTTACAAATTGGCTTTCCCTTGTATGCAGGATTACCATCAGAAATTTTGAGTGTTCCAGGGACAAGTTTACAGATACAACATGTTGCCATGATAAAAGAGAAAAATATAGGATTAATAAAAATTGGTAATTTTAGAGATTATCAGTAATATGTTTTGTAAACTCTACAGTAGTCGCATCACCGCCAATATCTTTTGTTTTAACACCTGATTTTACCAAATCAAATATGGTTGATTCTAGTTTTGTCCCAACTTCAAGACATTTTGAATCATTGTGTTTTGCCCCTAACCAATCAAGCATCATTTTAATTGAAAGCAAAAATGATGAAGGATTTGCGATATTTTGTCCTGCAATATCAAATGCAGCTCCATGAACTGGTTCAAACAATGCAAAATTATCTCCAATATTAGCAGCTGGTGCCATCCCCAATCCCCCAACTACTTGAGAGGATTCATCAGATAAAATATCACCAAACAAATTTGTGGTAACTACAACATCAAACTGTTCTGGTTGACGAATTAAATTCATTGCACATGCATCAACATACATTTCCTCAAATGCAATATCAGGATAATTTTTTGAAACATCAGTACATGCCTTTGCAAACAATCCATCGGTAATTCTCATCACATTTGATTTATGAACACATGTTACTTTTTTCATAGAATCACGTTGTTTGGCAGTTTCAAATGCATATTTTGCAATTCTCTTTGATGCAGATTCAGAAATTATTCTCAATGCAACTGCCGCGTTTCCCAAGCTAAATTCTTTTCCAGTGTAAAGATCTTCTGTATTTTCACGAACTATCACCATATCAATATCATCACGTAATGCAGGCATGTGTGGATATGATTTTGAAGGTCGAATATTTGCATACAAGTCAAGCATTCGTCTTAAAACTACAATCACATCAGCTGCACTCTCACCAACAGGTGCCTTCATGCAAGCATCAGAATTTTTAATTGACTTAACTGTCTCATCAGGAAGTGCATTTCCAGTTTGCTCTAATGCCTTATCTCCAGCAGATAATTTTGTAATATCAAATTTCAAATCAAGTTTATCATGAATTGTATTTAATACAGAAATTGCAGATTCTGATAGTTCTGGACCGATTCCATCCCCAGTGATCAATGAGAGTTTATACATAATTGAGGATAAGAAAAGGGAATTTTAAATGATTACAAACAGATATGGTATAAATATTGAAAAATATCTATAGGCATAGGTAATATACGAATTGAAGAAAGTCGAAGCAATAGTCAGAGCGATAAAGATGCACGATATTCAACATGAATTATCAGAAATAGGAATCCCTACATTTTCAATTTATCAAGTGCAAATAACTGGAATTCACAAAGGGCATGAGGGGGTGAGAAACAAAACAAGTGATTACATTCCAAAATTAAAGATAGAGATTCTTTGTTCTGATAAAGATGAAGAAACAGTCATAGAAACAATTCAGAAATCAGGACAGTCAGGAGAAAAAGGAGACGGAGTCATATTTTCATATGATATCAACAAGCTAGTTAAAATTAGAACTGCAGAGATTGGAGAAAAAGCACTCCAATAATAAAATTAGTTTACTTGTTTTTCATTAAGCATTTTTTTAAGCATAATTCTGTTAATAGCATCAATTACTGCTTTAACAGAAGTGGTTACAATATCTTCTCCAACAGATTTTGCAGAAACCTTGTTACCCAAGGCATCTTCAACTTTTACAGTAACTTCACATAATGCATTAGAACCACCAGAAATTGATGCCAAACCATAATCTTTGATTCTAATCTCTGAAAGTTTGCCAGTAATCTTTTGAATTGCATTAAGTGCTGCATCAACTGGGCCTGCACCATAATCAGTTCCAACATGATCCTCACCATCAATATTTAATTTTACAAATGCATAAGGCATGGTTCCAATTCCAGTAGATACTGAAAACCCAGTTAATTGTACAATTCTTTTAAGATCTTTTTCACCCATTACTTCACTTGCAATAGATAATAATTCCACATCAGTGAGTTGTTTTCCTTGGTCACCAATTATTTTGACTTTATCCAAAATTTGTGTGGATTGTTCTTCGGTTGGCTTAACCCCATATTCTGCAAGCATTGCGTTCATTCCATGAACTCCAGCATGTTTACCAACTTGAAGCCATCTTTTTCGTCCAACTAATTCGGGACTAATTGGTTCGTAAGTTAGAGGGTTATTCAATACACCATGCGTATGAATTCCTGATTCATGACCAAATGCATTAGCACCAACAATTGCTTTGTTGGGTTGAACAGTAATACCCACAGTTTTTGAGATAAACCGTGACGTTTCATAAATTAATTCAGATTTAATATTAGTTTCATATTTTTGATCATGTTGCAAACATTTGAGTGCCATAGATAATTCTTCTAAAGATGCATTTCCTGCGCGTTCACCAATTCCATTAATTGTCACATGTGCACATGCTGCTCCTGCATGAATTCCAGCCAAAGAATTTGCAACAGCTAATCCAAAATCATTGTGACAATGGACACTAACTGGAAGTTTTGTTACATCTACGGCATCACGAGTAATTTCTGCCATGTATTCAGGAGTAGAATACCCAACTGTATCAGGAATGTTTACTCTATCAGCTCCTGCTTTTGCAACTTCGCCAAAGACTTTTTTCAAAAATGCTCTATCAGTTCTGGATGCATCTTCAGCTGAAAATTCCACTTGAAGACCGCGAGATTTTCCATATTCTACTGCTTCAATTGCTTTTTCAAGTGCTTGATCACGAGTCATTTGGAGTTTGTGTTCTAAATGAATATCAGAAGTTGCAATGAATGTATGAATATAATTTAATCCCGCATCAACTGCAGCATCAATATCTTTTTTGATAGTTCTAGTCAATCCTGCAATTTCACAAGATAGACCTTCACTAGTTATCATTTTTACTGCTTTTAATTCACCATCAGATATTACTGGAAATCCAGCTTCAATTGCATCAACACCTAATTCATCAAGCTTTTTTGCAATAGATAATTTTTGTTCAGGAGACAAGGATACTCCAATAGTTTGTTCTCCATCTCTTAATGTCGTATCAAATATTCTAATGTTCATGCTCCACTCCTCTGTAAAGCAGCAACACCAGTTCTTGCAACATCAATTATTCCAAATGGTTTTGCTAATTCTTCAAATGCTTGTGTTTGATCAGGAGTTGCAGTTAATTCTACCATAAGGGAATCCTTTTTCACATCATGTACTTTTCCACCATATGCATTTGCTAATTTGTTAACTTCCATACTATCATTAGCATTACTTAGTTTAATCTTAAAAAGACTAAGTTCTCTATACACAGTTTTGTGCTCATCTAAATGCTCAACTTTTACAGTATCAATCATTTTATCAAGTTGTTTTACAATTTGTTCTACTTGTTTTTCATCACCAAATGTTGTGATAGTAATTCTAGAGTAATCTGGATTTTCAGTTACACCCACTGAAATACTATCAATGTTAAAATTTCTAGATCTGAAAAGATGAGTTATCTTAAACAAGATTCCAGGTTTATTTTCAACTAAAAGAGAAAGAATTGCCCACATCATTAATCACTACGATGGTAAAATCATATCCCCAAGTGAAGTTCCAGGTGCAACAAATGGTAATACATCTTCTTCAGGATCAATTGGAATATCAATTACAGTTGCAACATCGCTGCTTAAGGCAGTTTTGATCGCTTTATCAAGTTCATCCATAGATTGTGCTCTTAATCCCTGAGCTCCATAAGATTCAGCTAATTTCACATAATCAGGACAGTGTTCTTGTTGGACCCCAATCATTCGTCGTCCATAGAAAGTTCTTTGCCATTGAGCCACCATTCCCAATATAGAATTATTCAAAACAAATACAATTACTGGAATGTCTTCTAAAACAGCAGTTGCAAGAGAATTTTCAGTCATTGCAAAGCTTCCATCACCTGCAATATCTACAACTGGAACATCAGGTCTTGCTACTTTAGCGCCAATCGCTGCTGGAAATCCCCAACCCATAGTTCCAAGTCCAGTTGAACTAAAGAAAGTTCCAGGTTGAATTACATCATAAAATAATGAGGCCCACATTTGGTGTTGTCCTACTTCAGTAGTTACAATAGCTTCTTTTGGCAATAATTCTCTTAGTTTACGTAAAATCTTTGCAGCACCCATTTCACCTGGATGTAATTTTAAATTCTCTTTCCAGTATGCTTTTGTTTCTTTAACATGTTTAGTCCAAGTAGTATCTTCAGTTTTTTTAATTGCCTTTTGTAAGAGTAACTTTACCATAATTCTAAGATTAACACGCACGTCTCCAATCACTGCAAGTTGTGCTGTTTGGTTTTTACCAATCTCAGCAGGATCAACATCCATATGAATAATCTTTAATCTTTTTTCAAAAGTTTCAAAAGTTCCAACGGATCTATCAGAAAATCTTGTACCTATAGCTAAAACACAATCAGCTTCTGCCATCATTTTATTTGCCTCTGCATGACCATGCATTCCAATTGGACCTAATGATAAAGGATGATTTTCAGGAAATGCACCCTTGCCTTTGAAAGTAGTTACTACTGGAAGCATAAGGGCTTCTGCAATAGCTTGTAATTCAGCAAATGCAGATGAGATAATAGTTCCACCACCAGCTAAAATAATTGGTTTTTCAGAATTAAGTAACATATCAATTGCTTTTTCTACTGCAACAATATCGGGATCAGACCATGGATGATATCCTTGAATTTTAAATTCATCTGGAAATACCATATCAGCTTCACCTGTTTGAACATCTTTTGGAATGTCAATTAATACAGGTCCAGGTCTTCCAGTTTCAGCAATAAAGAATCCTTTTTTTACAACTTCTGGAATTTCTGCAGCACTTCTTGGTTGGTATGCATATTTTACAACAGGATTTGCCATTCCAATAATATCACTTTCTTGAAATGCATCTTTACCAATCATTGCAACAGGTACTTGTCCAGTTACTGCAATCATTGGAGACGAATCAGCTTGTGCAGTTGCAATACCAGTTAAGATATTTGTAGCACCAGGTCCAGAGGTAGCAAAACAAACACCAGGTTTTCTTGAAACTCTACCAAACCCATCAGCCATATGAGAAGCTGATTGTTCATGTCTTGTCAAAATATGTCTAATATCACATCTAGCAAATTCATCATACATTGGAAGATTTGCACCGCCAGGTAAACCAAATACTTGTTTGACGCCTTCTTTTTCCATAGCCGTCATCAAGGCCTTTGCACCTGTCATAGTTTCCATGTTATTCATTTAATTTCTCACCATAATTTTAAGCTAGTAAATATTGAATGTGATTTACAGTAGACCTGCAACAGGTAAAATGTTGTCAAATCTTCCAGTTAATGTTCTACTCATTGAAATCAAAAAAATAATCAATTGATAATTAATAAAGATTCTCTGAAAAATAATCATATCATTAGGCTCAATTACACCGAAGACTTAAACCAATAATTTTCACATTCAAAATTAGTAATTTGACAGATACAGAAGAAATAATCAAAATTGTAGAAACATTGTTTGAAGCAGGGATAACAAAAGATCTAGGTGTGTTAAAAGACATTCATCTCAATGATCCAAAATTTTCTAGTTTTAGTGATTTACCACCATATGATCTTAAAGACTATCAAACAACAATAGAGTTAGAAGAATTACGATTTGTCAGTATTTCTGATTACAGTTATGAAATTAAAAATCCAAAAATCAGTATTTTCGGAGATACTGCAGTAGTAGCATTAGAGTTAATTCAAAAAGGAATGTTAATTGATAACAAAGCATTCACTGGAGAACATATGGTAATTAATGGACGAGCAACATTTGTGTTAGTAAAACAACCAACATGGAAAATTGCACACATTCATCTATCAAAAACTTTTGCGTAAAATCTATTTTTTAGCAGGAGTTGGTTTTGGAGTATTAGGTTTGTTTGATTTGTTTTGATTAGGTTTGTTTGATTTGTTTTGATTAGGTTTGTTTGATTTGTTTTGATTAGGTTTGTTTGATTTGTTTTGATTAGGTTTGTTTGATTTGTTTTGATTAGGTTTGTTTGATTTGTTTTGATTAGGTTTGTTTGATTTGTTTTGATTAGGTTTGTTTGATTTGTTTTGATTAGGTTTGTTTGATTTGTTTTGATTAGGTTTGTTTGATTTGTTTTGATTAGGTTTGTTTGATTTTCTTTTAGATTCTTCACTAGCCAATTTATTGTATAATTTGAATGCCTGATCAACGTTAGAGTTTTCGTGAACTATTGCTCGAACTGCTCTAATCATGGCTACTGGATGTTCAGATTGCCAAACATTTCTTCCAATATCAACACCCACAGCTCCTGCTTTGATAGAATTGTATGTTAATTGTAATGCATCTCGTTCAGGAATTTTCTTTCCTCCTGCAACAATAATTGGAACAGGACAAGATTGAACTACTTTTTCAAAATTTTCACAATAGTATGTTTTTACAATATTAGCGCCTTGCTCAGCAGCCATTCTACAAGCAAGTGAAAGATATCGTGCGTCTTTTCCTAATTCTTTTCCAACTGCAGTTACGGCTAAAACAGGTATACCATATTTTGTAGCCTCATTGACTAATTTTCCAAGATTTACAACAGTTTGATATTCATATTTTGAGCCAACAAAAATAGACATTGCAAGTGCGCTTGCGTTTAATCTAATTGCATCTTCAATAGATACGGTGATATCTTCTTGAGATAAATCATCACCAATAATACTAGAACCGCCAGATACACGCAACACCATAGGAGTACTGGTGTTAGGAGAAACAGAAGTTCTCTGAACACCTCGAGTAACCATCAAAGAGTCACAGTATTTCAAAAGAGGACCAATTACTTTTTGAGGATTTTCTAATTTTTCAGTTGGACCAAGAAAATATCCATGGTCAACTGCTAACATTAAAGCACGATTATTTTGTGGTTTGATAATACTAGATAATCTATTTTTTAATCCCCAATCCATGTCTTTTAGATTTTGGAAGAATAGAAATACCTTTCTAAAGCCGTTCTCATTTAGTAATGATAATTTTCATTGCATTATCACCACTGCGTGCATGATCAAATGCTTTTTGAGTATCATCAATAGAATAGGTGTGAGTGATCAAACGCTTAACATCAATTTTAGAAGATTCAATTAATTCAAGTGCATTCTTAGTATCTTTATCAGAAGCAGCATAACTTGTTACAAGAGTTATTTCTTTTGAATATATTTTACTCATATCCAAATCTAATTTTGCCCCCTTTGAAGGAACACCAAACATCATCACAGTGCCTCCTTTTCGCACTAGATCAATTGCATCCTCAAGTGCAGCCATACTACTAGTAGCAACAATTGCAACATCTACACCTCTTCCATCAGTATGGTTTGAAATTTTTTGTTTTCTATTTTCATCCATGGAATTGATAGATTCAGTAATGTTGAATTTTTTTGCAAAGTCTAAACGAAAATCATTTACATCAAAACAAATGATTTTTGAAAATTTTTGTGCCTGAGCCAACATAACATGCATCATACCAGTTGGACCTACACCAAAAATTGCAACCGAATCACCTTGTTGATAATTAAATTTGGTCCAAGATCTTACACAACATGCCAAAGGTTCAATCATTGCAGCTTCTTCAAAACTTAAAGAATCAGAAATTTTCAAAACGCCGCCATGAGATACGTTCCATGCAGGAACTACATATTCTTCAGAAAGACCACAAGGAGACAAATTAGTTTCAGAATATTTCTTACACATTGTTTCATAACCATGATTACAAAAATGGCAATCATAGCAAGAAACATGATGATGAGTAAATACTCTGTCACCTTTTTTGAATTCAGAAACATCAGAACTAACATCTAAAACTATTCCAGCAGGTTCATGACCTAATCGCATTGATGGTTGTCCATATTGTCCAAAAACTTTTTCCAAGTCAGAACCACAAATACCACATGCTTGCATCTGTATCAAAATCTCACCAGAATTCAATGATGGTTTTTCTACATCATCAACTGAAATTACAGATGGGTCTTTAACAAAAGCAGTTTTCATTGTAAAACATCAGAAAATTGAATATAAGTAGATTAAAAGAATTATACACCGAGAATTTTCTTTAACATGACTCGGTAATCAACTTCAGTTTTTTCGCTTCCAGCTGCAGGTAACGTAAATACTAAAGTAGATTTTTCAGCTCGAAGGGCAGTTAATTCATCGCTAATTGATTCTGTAATATCATCACTAACTAAAACCAATCCAACATCAGGATCATCAGTAAGTGTCTTTATTTCATCAAAAGCTTTCTGAGGGGTTTCAGAAATTACTCCAGGTACACCAGCTAATTGGAAACTAGTTACAAAGGATTTACTGCCAACAGTGAAGATTTTCACATCTAAGATTTCCAAGTATTCTAATTTAACCCTTTTTGGAAGAGGTTAGATCAGGAAAGATTGATTTAGTTTAAAAAATCAGGGGATTCATGGCAGAAATTGACACCCAAAAAGATGTGTATCTATTCTTACATGGAAAAATGGATCTCAGAGAAAAAGTCATGGAAGCACTCACAACAAAAGGATTTGTGAATGAAAAAATAACCATGGCTTTACCAACTAAAGTTGGAAATGTAGGAGATTACATGGCAATGTTATGGATGCCTCCAAATCCAGACCACATTAAGATTCAACAAATCACTAAAGTTGAAGAAGTAGAGCCAGAAGGAATGATTGGTCTTTGGAAAGGAGTTTCAAAAGACGATATTGATACTATTCAATTGTGATAAAACTAACTGAATCCAGCACCAAAGTCGTTACCTTTGTCTAAAATATCACCAGAATCAGAATTTTTTAATTTTCTAAATAATAGAGTCTCATAAACTAATTTCATTGCTTGCTCGTCATCAATACCACAATCCTCTTTGATTTGATTCTTGTATTTTTCTAATTTTGTTAGATCTTGTTCATCAGATGAAAGATTATCATGAATCATAAGATTTGCAATTTTTTCAATTTCAGAATTTTGTTGATCATCATCCATGACACAAGATATAATTTCAGAGTATTAATACATTCGAATAATTATCACTATAAATCAGAAATCAGTCCAGAAAGAAAGTCAGAAAATTCATCATCAGAGAAAAAAATAGACTCTGTTTTGTTTTCTTTTATAGCCAATGCTACAGAATCTAGATGATAGCAAGTAGACTTGCCATTTAATTTACCAAAATAAAATCCAGGACAGGAACAATAACCTCCATCAGGATCAATCCAATGTTCTTCACCTTTTCCAACTACAGTCCAAATTTTTCTTTGGCTGGGTTCAAAGATATGTAGTTTAACACGTTTTTCAGAAACAAGGGTTTCAATTCTATCAGGGTCTTTATGCACAAGGATATAATCAGATACTCATAGTATAACTTTGATGCTACAAGCTAGAATCATAGTCATCATAGGGTTCAATAGGATTCTTGGTAGTTTTGTTATCTTTGAGCCATTCCAATGTATTTACAAACGCATCAGCTAACTCAATAGTAGTTAATACAGGAACTCCCAATTCCAGAGACTTTCTTCTGATTTGATATTCATCATCTAGCATTCCAACATATTTTTCCAAAGTAGAAGTACTAGGAATATTTATGATAAAATCAATTTTTCGCTCATACAAAAGATCAACAATATTTGGTTTTCTTTCAGGTTCAGAAATTTTATGAACAATTTCAATTTGTCCAATTTTTTCTTCAAAGAACTCTGCAGTGTGTTCAGTTGATAAAATTTTGAAACCTAGACGTTTGAGTTTTGCAATAGTTGTAACAAGTTTTTCTTTATTTTGTGCACCGCCCACAGTTACAAGGGCAGTTCCAGAACTAGGTAAATTGTATCCAACTGAAGTCAAACCTTTTGAGAGTGCATCATAGAAACTATCACCAAAACATGCAGCTTCACCAGTAGATTGCATTTCAACACCTAATGCAATATCAGCTCCCTCTAACTGCATGAAAGAAAATTGAGGAACTTTGATTCCATAATTATGAATTTTTTTCCACTTGTCTTCTGGAATTTTAGGCAGAGGTTTATCCAAAATTGCCTTTGCAGCAAGAGAAATAAGATTAGTTTTTACTAATTTAGATACAAAGGGCATGGAGCGTGATGCTCGTATGTTTAATTCAATCACATAGACATTATCATCATGAACTAGGAATTGTAAATTAAAAGGACCTTTAACATTAAAAGTCAAAGCAATTCTTTTTGAATAATCATTTATCGTTTCAATTGTTTTGTTACTTAGACGCCATGGTGGAATACACATCATTGCATCGCCAGAGTGAACACCAGCACTATCAATATGCTCAACAATAGCTCCAATCACAACTTCTTTGCCATTACTAATTCCATCAACATCAACTTCAAGTGAATTTAACATGAATTTTGAAATAACAACAGGGTGATCAGGGGAGACATCTGTTGCTTCCTTAACATATTTTTTTAATTCTTCTTGAGACCAAACAACTTTCATTGCAGCTCCAGAAAGAACGTAAGAAGGTCTAACAATTACAGGAAACTCAACTTCTTGTGCAAAAGATTTAGCTTCACTAAGATTTGAGAAGGCTTGCCAACGTGGTTGTTGTATGTGAAGTTTATCAAGTTCTGCACTAAACTTTGAACGGTCTTCAGCCCTGTCAACATCATGAGCACTAGTTCCCAAAATAGTTACACCGTGTTGTGCAAGACCAGGAGTTAAATTATTGGCAGTTTGTCCTCCAACACAAGTGATAATTCCTTTAGGATGTTCAAATTCTGCAATATCCAATAATCTTTCTTGAGTTAACTCTTCAAAGTACAACCTTGTACAAATATCATAATCAGTAGACACAGTTTCAGGATTACAGTTAACTACTGAAACACTTTTTTCTCCATTTTCTTGCAAACCCCAAACCATATTGACTGTGCCCCAATCAAATTCAACACTGCTTCCAATTCTGTAAGGTCCTGCACCTACAACAACAATTCCTTTCTCATCAGAAGGGACCTGAATATCATTAGTATTGCCACCATATGTGAGATAGAGATAGTTTGTGACTGCAGGCCATTCAGCTGCAAGTGTGTCTATTTGTTTTACAGCAGGAATTATGCCTAATTTCTTACGTAATTCACGTATTTCATCAGACGAGGTATCCTTAGCACGAGCAATTTGTTTATCAGCAAAACCTAATTTTTTTGCCTGCCAAAGAAGAGATTCATCAAGTTCGGAATTTTTTAATTTTGATTCAATCTCGACAATATTTTTTATTTTTTCAACAAACCAAGGATCAACAGTAGAAAGTTCATAGATTCGGTTAACAGAAATTCCCATTTTCAATGCAATAGCAATATGGTACAAAATTTTATCATCATGGTGAGAAAGTTTGTATTCAATATCTTCTTCAGTGTAAGTTGCACCATTTGAGCGATTTAAAACTAAACCGTCATTTCCAATATCTAACATTCGAATTGCCTTTTGTAAAGATTCTTCAAAAGTTCTACCTATAGCCATAACTTCACCTACTGATTTCATGGTAGGGCCAAGACGTCTATTTACTAATTCAAATTTTTCAAAATCCCATCTAGGATGTTTACAAACAATATAATCAAGTGAGGGCTCAAAACATGCTGTAGTATTTTTTGTAATTCTATTTACAAGCTCTGATAAATTATAACCCAATCCAATTTTTGCAGACATGTATGCTAGAGGATAACCAGTAGCCTTACTTGCTAATGCAGAAGAACGTGAAAGTCTTGGATTAATTTCAATTGCAACATACTTGTCAGAGTCAGGAGCAAGTGCGTATTGAATATTACATTCACCTACAATACCAACATGTTTTGTTGCACGTAATGCTGCAGAACGCAACATGTGATATTCATGATTATCAATAGTTTGAGAAGGGGCAACTACAATGTTATCTCCAGTATGTGCTTTCATAGAAAGAACATTTTCCATATTACAAACAATTACATTATTTCCATCATAATCTTGCATGACTTCATATTCAATCTGTTTCCAATGTCCAATGTATTCTTCAACTAAAACTTGCTTCACAAGACTGGCCTTAAGACCACGTTCAACAATTTCATGTAGTTCAATTTCATTATAAGCAACACCGCCACCTCTGCCTCCAAGTGTATACGCAACTCGAATAATTACAGGATAAACTAACTCCTCAGCAGCCTTTTTGGCATCATCAAAATTATTGACAGTTTTACTTTTCAGTACTGGTACGCCTGATTCACCCATAGAATCCTTGAAAAGTTGTCTATCCTCAGTTTTCTTGATACCTTCAATCTGAGTTCCAAGTACATTTACGCCATATTTTTTGAGAACGCCAGATTCATCAAGATTAACACCACAATTCAGAGCAGTTTGTCCACCATATGCCAGCATTATTCCATCAGGTCGTTCTTTTTCAATAATTGATTCTACATATTCTGCATTTACAGGAAGCAAGTATACTTGGTCTGCAAATCTAGTATCAGTTTGAATGGTTGCAACATTGGGATTAATTAGAACACTGTTCAGTCCATCTTCGTGTATTGCTTTAAGACATTGACTTCCAGAATAATCAAATTCACCAGCTTCGCCAATTTTGATTGCACCACTTCCAAGTACAAGGATTTTTTTTAAAGATTCATTTTTTGGCATTATTTTTTGCTCTCCATAATTTGTTTTAGTTCTTCAAAGATAAATTTACAATCAAAAGGACCAGGGGCAGCTTCTGGATGAAATTGTACAGCAATACAATTTTGTTTTTTATGTTTTATTCCTTCAACTGTTTTATCATCAGCATTTTTAAACCATAATTTAAAATCAGATTTTTCAATAGATTCAGGAGTTATCCCATATCCATGATTCTGACTAGTGACATACACTTGGTTATTTTCTAAATTTATACAAGGTTTGTTTTGTCCTCGATGTCCATACTTTAACTTGTAGGTTTCAGTGTTACCAGCAATGCCAATTATTTGTGCACCTAGACATATACCCAATGTAGGAACATTGTTTTCAATTAATTTTTTTACAGTATCAATAGTATTAGGACATTTTTGTGGATCACCAGGACCACTACTCAGTACAACCCCTTTAGGATGATGAGACATTATTTTTTCATAAGTGGTATTCCATGGAACTAAAATTGCCTTATAACCAAGTTCGCAAATATTTCTTAAAATAGCATTCTTTGCACCAGTATCAATTACAACCACAGACTTTTCATCATCACCATAAACTTGTTCTTCTTTTGTTGATACTACATCCATGAATTGTTCAGAATCGTAATGTTTTGCAGATGAGAGTTGTTTTTTTACAGATTCAACATCTATTTCAGAATCAGAGACAACAAGTGCTGCCATCATCACGCCGCCATTTCGAAGTTTCTTAGTTAATTCACGTGTATCTATTCCTGAAATTCCAGGTACTTTTTCATTATTCATCCACTCATCAAGAGTCATTGAAAGATTCCAATGGCTGGCAGTTAAAGATAATTCATGGACCACTAGACCGCGAATTTGTATTTTATCAGATTCAAAGAATTTTGGAATTCCATCATTATCAGTTACAGACGGATCGGGAACTCCATAATTTCCAACTAGAGGATAAGTTAAAGTGAGAATTTGGCCATTGTATGAGGGATCAGTAAGAGCCTCAGTGTACCCAACCATACCAGTATTAAAGACAATTTCTCCAAAAACAGTTGTAGAATAACCAAATCCTTGACCATTAAGAACAGTACCATCATCAAAAATCAGCTTTCCAAACTTTTTTGCGTGATTTGATTTCTTTGTAGTAATTGTGACCCTCGTAAAGTCCGAGTTATTGTGAATTTAAGTTTTGTCGTAGTTGTAAAATAAAATTTCTGATCGCTAAATGATTTTAACAATCAGAGGGCTTTGAATTCCTCACTCCACTTGTGATATGCTCTAATCATTTCAGTGGAGACACTTGGTTTTCTTCTACTCATAATATCTTTGAAATCATTTGTTGTAAGTTCTCTTGGTTGTACAGTTTCCTCACCTTCAACTGGTTCATGGTAATCAGGGGCATCAAAAATTTCGTGAACTGTTTTGATTTGTGCTGCTTGACAGACGTCTTTGATATCACTTGCACTGTATCCATCAAAGAGTTTTCCAAGTTCAGCATCATTAACTCTATAATCCTTTCTTAGTGGTTCTGTGTATTGATGGAATAGACTTTCTCTGGCTTCTTGAGTAGGTAATGAAACGTAAATTCTCTTTTGGAATCGTCTCAAGAAAGGCCAATCAAGACTCCAAGGTTTGTTTGTAGCACCAATAACATACAACATTAGATCTTTACCCTTACCGTTAACACCATCCATTTCAGTTAAAAATTGATTTTTAGTTCTCACTTCGCCTCCAACTTCACTATTTCTAGAACCTAACAAAGAATCAACTTCATCTACAAATAAAATTACAGGTTTGCCTTCTTTTTCAGCATATTTTCTTGCCATGGCAAATAATTTAGAGACATTTTTTTCAGCCTCACCTAACCACTTGCTCATCATAGATGATGCATCTACATTAATGAAATAACCATCCATTTCATTTGCAGTAGCTGCTGCAAGCATGGTTTTACCAGTTCCAGGAGGACCGTAAAGCAACATGCCTTTTGGCCAACCTAATGGAAACAAATCAGGTCTTTTAGTAGGATAAACAATAGATTCACGTAATGCACTTTTAGCATCGTCTAATCCAATTACTTGTTCCCAAGTAACATCAGGTTTTTCTTTCATGATTAATTCTTCAAAATCATTTTCGTTTTCTTGTCTCTGAACAGATTTTTTCTGTTCGTCATCAGAGGCTTTAGGATCTACAGCAGGTTCTACGCCATGAGACTGTTGTAATGCATTAATTCTGTTATGATATGAATTACATCGGTCTTTGTAAATTTGGTTTAGTTTACTGTTTGGATAAAGTTGTAATAATTTTACCAAGGCATCAATTGCATGTTGATAATGAGTAATGGCCATACCACGAGCACCTTGTGAATCAAATTTAATAGCCTCAGAAGCGTATTTGCTTGCTGTGTTTTCTAATTCTTGGGGCGCTAAACTCATCGTAATTACCTAGTGTTATCTCCTTTAGAATTTGCTTGGTATCCTACTGGGTTAATCTCTGTAACAAAATTGGTTAAATTAATTGCACTTGTTTCATGCTTGTTGTAATCAGGGCCATCATGATAATTATTTTTAAAATCAGATTTATCTGAAATATTAGTATGCATATCTTTTACTTTGTTAATAGAGTCCTCAGCAGAAATTATCAATTCAGAGATTTCATCATCCAAATCATTCACAGAACTGCCAGTATCAGAAATTATAGATACAAAGTACTTTAGAAGAGAATTCATCTCTTTTTTATCAGAATATTTTTGTAGCATAAAATCAGCAATTCCAACAATTTTATCTAAATCTTGTAATTCATCTACAGTAAGTTTATCGATTTTATGAGCATCAGAATTACTAACATCAGATAATTTTTTATCAATTTTTGAGGATATTGCCCTAATACGTTCAAAGTCTTTTGAAAAATTTCTTTTAGAGTTAAGCAATGTCAAGTATTGCACAATCTGAAAAAATCAAGATTAGGATACTGCTTACTTATTTTACAGTCTGCCATCAATTTTACTTCATCAAGCAAAAGTGTAGATTCTTTATTTGATTGAATAAAATCAAAACTGGCAAGTGTAAGGGCAGCAGAATCTAAAACAATACTACCCAAATGAACAGATAATTCAGATAGTTTTTGGCTACAATTAGGAAGAATTTCAAATAATTGTGCACTAATAGTTCTAATAATTGGAATTGAAGAAGGTAAAACCTCAGGGATACTATACACTCCAGAGATAGAGGAGGTTATTTTTTGGATTTGTAACAAAATATCTAAAGAAAAAAGCATTTTTTGTTCCAATTTGATTGCTTTACGATGAGATTCATCATCTTCATCAAAATCATACGTTAAATCATTATTTGATTTTTTAATATCATTTCTTTTTGTTTCGAGTATATCGATAATCTCACTTAGTAAATTGAGAGAATATTCCAATCTAGGTACAAGTGTAACTGAATGAGATATGTTTTCTGAAGGTAATGAATCAACATTACAATTAACTAACATAGCAATAATTCTCCAAATTTTGTATATCAGGGCAATGTCACAATTAATTCAGTAACTACAGTGACACCTACCAGCAGATACAATTTTGATTTTTTTTGAGTATTTGTGTAAAGGAATTTAGCTCTCGATTTTACCTAAGAACAAAGCAAGTAAAAACATGGTCAACGAGCATGCATTAACTGTCAGTTTAGAAGAATTTGGATTAAGCAAATACGAATCACAGGCATATGTGGCACTTATTGCCAAAGGAACAGTTGCAGCAAGTGAATTGGCATATTATTCAGAAATTCCACGAACGAAAATATATCCAACTCTATTAAAACTAGAAAATAAAAAATTAGTGATAATTTCCAAAAGTAAACCAATAATGTGTACTGCAATAGCACCTGAAGATGCATTTGATGGAATAATCCATGAACAAATTAACAAAGTAAACGCAATGAATTCACTAGTATCGAATCTAAAAAAGGCAAGTGAAGAAAGTAGGAAATCAAGAGGATCAGTAGAGAAAAGATATTTCCACATTGGAGCAAATAGTGTTGTTGATCAACTCCAAACTATGATTGAGGGTTCAAAATCATCAATTAAAATAATGACTGACCAATGGGGTTTTGGATTATTAGCAGAGTGTAAAGAACAGATACTATCAGTGTTACGTAGGAATTTAGATGTCAAAGTGTTAATTTCACCAGGACAAATATGTTCAGAATTATATAGAAAAATTCCAGACGGTGTTGAAATCAGAGCAACAGAGATTACACAAAATTGTTTTATTTTTGATGAAACTGAATTACTAATAGTAGATAACACTAATGGGAAAGGTGCAATCTTTTCATCAACTGAAATATTAGGAATTAATCAAGAAAAAATATTTTCAAACATGTGGAAAAATGCAATAAAAACTAAAGCTCTTGCAGATATGACAAAAACAGAGGCACAGGAAATTTATAAGATAATTAAAATAATTAACGAAAACGGTCTAACACATATTCTGAATTCAGCAATGGTTTCCAAAAAAATAGAACATGACATGTTCAAATTATTAGAAAAAAATGGAGTCACCTTAAAATCAAAATCACTTGATGATATTATTGAAATCATGGATGCGGTATTACAAATTACATGTTCAGGGCATGTGAATTTTGAAGCAAACAACAAAAACATTACAATAGAATCAAAATTAAACAGTGGACATTCTCTTCCTTGGGCATCAGTTCTAGAAGGTTGTCTTCAAAAACAAGGTTACAAAACAAGAACAATTTATCAAAACAACTCCCAAAAAGGAGAAAAAGTCCTCATCAAAATAACTAAAAACTAAAATCAGACAGCAAAGTGCAAAAAAGTCTTGATTGATGAAAAAATTAAAGAGTTAGGCATAGAATTGCCAGATCCTCCAACTCCCGCAGGATCCTACATTCCAGTTGTAAAAACAGGTAATCTGCTATTCATTTCAGGACAAATTCCAATGGAGAATGGAAAAGTACTCTTTACAGGAAAAGTTTCAGATGAAAATTTAGAAACTGCTCAAAAATCAGCTAAAATGTGTGCAATCAACATTTTAGCACAAATCAAAAGAGAAACAGGAGACTTTGAAAAAGTTTCAAGAATTGTAAAATTATCAGGATTTGTAAACTCCACACTAGAATTCACACAACATCCAAAAGTTATCAATGCTGCATCAGATTTATTTTTTGAAATATTTGGCAATAAAGGAAAACATACAAGAATTGCAATGGGTGCAGGTAGTCTACCACTTGACTCAATGACTGAAATTGATGCAATTGTAGAAGTAACAGAATAATTGAGATATAAAAAATGGCATTAAGAAATTATATTTTAAAAAATTTGTGGCTCCAAGTTGTAATTTCTTTAATCATTGGACTAGGAGTGGGATTAATTTTAGGAGATGATGTTGGAGTCGGTATAGAAGATGATACTTTAGATTTTGCTACATCATATCTTTCAATTCCAGCCAACATATTTTTGAGTTTAATTTACATGATCATAGTTCCGTTAATTTTTACATCAATTGTTGTAGCAGTAAATGCCTTAGGTGCTACAGATAAACTGAAAACTTTGGGGTTGGGGGTATCGACATATTTTGTAATCAGTACAACAATTGCAATTCTTGTAGCAGTACTCCTGTCATCAATTATAGCTCCAGGAAGTCTAATTGATATTGCTGCAATGCAAGAATCATATGATCTTTCTGATAATGAAATGAAAATCAATGAAGGCTTTTCTTTAGATGATATTCCAAATGCAGTATCAAACATAATTCCAAGAAATCCTATTACTTCATACCTTGAAGGGCAAATGTTTAGCATTTTGATATTTGCTTTGATTGTAGGAATGTCAATGGCCGCACTTCCAAAAGAATCAACTAAACCACTTTTAGATATTCTGGAATCAGTTCAAAAAATTACATTACATATTTTATTATTTTCAATGAAAATTGTACCGTTTGCAGTTTTTGGCTTGATTGTTGGAATGGTCTCCAAAGTAGGCATAGAATCAATGGCAGGTTTAGGAGTGTACATGGGAACAGTGGTACTTGGACTAGGAGTTATGGTGTTAGTTTACGCTTTAATCGTAAAGATAGTAGCAAAGAGATCAATATTTTCAACATTTTCAAAATTCCGTAATCCACAAACTGTATCATTTTCAACAGCTAGTTCAATGGCAACAATGCCTGTGACATTAAAAACGGCAGATGAAGATTTGAAAATAAATCCAGAAGTCTCAAAATTTGTAATTCCATTTGGAACTACTGTAAACATGGATGGTACAGCATTGTATCAAGTAATAGCTGTCTTCTTTTTAGCACAGCTCTTTTCAATTGAATTAAGCATACTAGCCATATTTGTAATCATCATAACCTCTCTTTTGGCATCTATTGGGACTCCTGCAGTACCAGGGGCTGGAACAATTGTCTTATCTACAATACTCATTACAGTGGGTATTCCTCCAGTTGGAATTTTGTTGTTACTATCAGTAGATAGAATTTTAGATATGATTAGAACCATGGTTAACGTTACAGGTGATCTTACGGCATGCTGTGTGTTTGATAAAATAACAAAAAAATAAAATATCTAAATAAAATCCATAAGAAAAAAAATTAAGTAATTTTTTGTAATTTCATTTCACGTCTAAGTTTGAAAGCAGTTAGTCCTGCAAAACTAAAAATCATTACCAAACCAGCGTATGCCAAAACTTGACTATACTCTATTAGTACTGCAGATACACCTGTTCCAACAAGTCCTGGAAGCAATGATAATGCATAGAGCCACCAACCACAACAGCCAAGTGGAACTAGAGAGAAAAATGAAAAAAACGATGTAGTAGCTACGCTGCCAGAATTTCCACCAAATGCTTTTTTCTTTACGTTTAATTTACAACCCAAAAGTTTGCTTTTCTCAGATAAGAAAATCTGCAATCCAATTCCAACTCCCATTCCAATTATTACAATGGTGTTTAGTTGAAATGCAGCATTAACTGCATCATACGGCTCTAATGCAGGAGTTGTAATTACAACTACAGTTAGATAAAGTACTATTGTAATTACCCCAACTAGAATTGCCTTTGAAATTGGTTTCACTAATCAACACCAAAAACTAGCGTATCAGGATGAAATGCAACCCATGCAAACCAAAATCCAGGCTCAATTGCCATTCTTTTCAATTGTTTTCCTTCATGTTCGCCAGAAACTGCCATCCCATCATAATTCCATTGGGAATTTGTTTGTGTATCAAAAATAACACCATCAGAGTATTCAAAATTTAAAACCACTCCATCAAGGCTTCTCTCAAAAGCACGAGAATTTTGAGAATATAATGAAACCAACATTACTGGAACATCATCAATGAAATCATTTACAATAATGTTTGATTCAATGTCATTTTGTTTGTAAGCTTTGTATGTTTCATCTTGATTGAATCCAAGAATTATTTCTTTTGGATATATCCTGTCATCACTATACTCTACTGGAAACATTATTCGTGGTTCAGTGTAATATTTCCCATAAGGATCAGTCGCATACGAACGCAAGTGTCCTGTATCAGTAGTTAATACCAGAGTATCAGGATGTAAAATTTTCCAATCCCCCCAAGTAATCACATCAAAGGGAACCAAATCAAGTTCATACCCAGTTAGTTCACCCGTAACTGCCATTCCAAGTGCTTGGCTCCAATATGATTCAGTAAGTCGGTCATACATCAGCAAATTACTATTGTATAATTTTCCAGAAGTTCCAAACTCAACTGTCTCTCCATCAATTATTCGTTCAAAGACTTGATTGGTATAGCAAAGAGGACAATAAGTTACAGATACAGGAGTGTCTCCAACTGTATCATTTACAATTTCATGCCAAACCAAAACAAAAAGAGGGTATGCTTTTGTTTCACCATTAATTTCCAATCCAATTACAGTATCAGAATCAGACATGAAATCAGCATCTTCAGCATTTGTAAATACAGGGTTATCAATTGATGGAATTCCATCTTTTGGCGGGCCACCGCCTTTGATTTTATCAAGTGGAATGAGATGTTTAACACCATTTGTTTCCATTATTTCAAGCTCAAGAGGCTCAAAATTTTGAGATTCGCCAGAATTTGCAAAAATCACACGAGGTGTAGAAGTATCTTCAAATGAAATTGCAACTACCACAAGAACAATACCAATAATTGTAATTGGAGTTAATAATTTTAAATTCAATTTGAAATAATTTCATTAGTAAATTATTAAAAAATTCTCCCAACTTTGCTTTTAATTTGGATAAATCCTTTTAATGAAATTCAAATGGAATGACTCATGAACACAGAAGCGATTCTGAAAGGAAATACACTGCACGATATAACCCACTGGGGATTAAGAGCTGTAATTGGCGCAATCTTTATCGTACATAGTTTAAAGAAATTTGATCCAAGTTGGCAAGAGTGGTTAATCAGCATAGGTATTCCGCCAGAAATGCAATTACCAATAGCATTAGCTGAATTCATTGGAGGAATATTCCTGTTTACAGGAATATTAACTAGAATTACAGGATCTGTATTTGCAGTAATTTTACTGGGAGCAATATTTCACATCAGATGGGAAAGCGGATTTTTTGTTTCAAAAGGAGGATGGGAATGGGATTTAGTAATGCTTGCAGTAGTCATTACGATAATTGCCGCAGGTCCTGGAAGAATATCAATAGCCCACGCAGTTAAAAAAATTCCTAGATTCTTACAATGATTATTTTATTTTTTTATTTAATTCGGTAAGGAATTGTTTTATTTTTGGTTTTGGAACTACTGCACCACATGCTTTATCATGTCCACCACCAGAACCACCAAGACTAGTGGCCAATAGATTAACAATTTTTCCCAAATGAACTTTACAATTTTTAGAGCCTCTGACTGAAACGGCATAAATTCCATGATCAACTCTTTCTTTGTACGCAACACCGACATCTTTTCCAGACAATCCCATCACAAAGTTAACAGCTCCACTTGCACCTGCATCTAAAATTTCCATATGTCCAAGATTAGTCATGGTTTTCAAGCCTTGTTTTACTTTGGCAATCATTTGAGATAATTTTTCAACTTGAATTTGAGCAAATTCAAAAGTGTTAGGGATATCATGAGGGAATTTTGATTCAGATAATTCCTCAACTAAGTATTGTAAGTAGTCAGGTTCACGTTGACGTCCAACAATATTGTATGTAAGAACTGTGGCACTGATTAATGCAAATTGTCTATCATAAATTTGAAGTAGTTTTGAACCCAATGGTCTATCTTCCATATAATCAGTAATAGCAGCACATGTTGCAACAAACGAAGCATGATCATTTAATTTTGATTTGAATGCATAGTAAACTTGTACAGTAGTACACTCATTGATGTCATGGATTACTTTGACCTTAATCTTTTTCAATGCAGTTACAACAGTAGGATCAATGTCATGATGATCAATGTATGTTACATCAACCTTATTTTTTCTAAGAGTTGTTAAGATATCAATAAATTCATCTTGAGTTTTTTTACTTAAACCAAGATCACAAATGTATAATGACTTTAATTTTTCATCACGAACTACTTGGTTCAATGCTTCCATTTGTCCAGGATAATCAACTAACATTGAATCTCCACCAAATGCTTGACGAATTAATGCAGCAGAACTGATTCCATCATTGTCTTCTTTATGAGAAATACAAATGACTCTGTTGCGGGAATTTTTAGTTGTTTTTTTAGGTGCTGTTTTCTTGGTAACTTTTTTAGTTGTTTTTTTAGGTGCTGTTTTCTTGGTAACTTTTTTAGTTGTTTTTTTAGGTGCTGTTTTCTTGGTAACTTTTTTAGTTGTTTTTTTAGGTGCTGTTTTCTTGGTAACTTTTTTAGATTTAGAAACAGCCATTCTGATTAGAAACGTTATGAACCTTATTTAAATTAAGAATGGGGTTTCAAGATTTCTTAAAATGATTTTTGATATTTTGATTTACCAAAGAACTAGAATCAACATAGACGTCATAAAATGACACACCTTCCATTTGAGTTTGATTATCAATTTTTTGGATTTTTTCTAATTCCTCATGGGATGCATTTAGTATCAAATCATCTAATTTTTGCAAATGCTTTCGTTCTGCTGGAGTCAATTAATTTTTTATTAAAAATTTTCATTTATCGTCAAAAGTTGGCATATTAGACTAATTACTAAACTTCATAGACATCTTTTTGGCGAAAACATAATAGAAGAATTTTTGCTAGGCTCAATATGGAAACCAAAAACATAGGTTTACGCGGAATTGAAGTAGCAGATACCAAGATTTCAAACATTGATGGAGATAAAGGAAAGCTCATTTATCGAGGATATGATATTTTAGAACTTACAGAAAATTCTACTTTTGAAGAAACAGCATATTTGCTGTTATACGATAGTTTACCAACAAAATCACAATTAGATGAATTTAATTTAAAATTAGTTGAAGCAAGATACATTCCAAAACAGATGCAAAAAAACATGGGAAATTGGAGAAAAGATGCAGACCCAATGGACATGTTACAAGCATTTGTCTCAGCACTTGCAGGGTATTATGATGAAGAATTTTCAAATAAAGATGCCAGTTATGACAAGGCAATTAATCTGATTGCCAAAGTTCCAACAATTGTTGCCAGTTGGCAAAGAATAAGAAATGGTTTGGAGATCATGGAACCTGATTCATCACTAAGTCATGCTGCAAACTTTCTTTACATGATGACAGGAGAGAAACCAGATCCAGAAGTAGAGAAGATTTTTGACACATGTTTAATTCTTCATGCAGATCATACATTCAATGCATCTACATTTACTGCAAGACAAGTTGCATCAACTAGAGCACACATGTATTCAGCATCAAGTGCAGCAATTGGGGCATTAAGTGGGGAATTACATGGAGGTGCAAATACTGAAGTAATGAAAATGTTATTAGAAATTGGAGAAATAGACAAAGTTCAACCATGGATTAAAGAAAAAATGAGTATTGGAGATAGGATTATGGGAATGGGTCATGCAGTTTACAAAACATATGATCCTAGAGCAGTAGTTCTAAAAGAATTGTCAAGAAAACTAGCAGGAAAAATCAATGAACCATGGTTTGACATGACAGAGAAAATTGAAACATCTACAATATCTGAAATGAAGTTACAAAAAAATAAGGATATTTATCCAAATGTGGATTTGTATAGTGCATCAATTTACTACATGTTAAAAATTCCAATGGATCTTAATACACCAATATTTGCAATTTCAAGAGTAGTAGGATGGGCAGCTCATATCATTGAAGAGAAATTTGCAGAGGCAGCACCAAAGCCGGCATTGTATAGACCAAAAGCAACCTATGTTGGAAAGTATTGTGGTCCAGAAGGATGTAAATATGAAACACTAAACTTGAGAAAATAATTTTAATTTCTAGTACTAAGCCAATCTTTTGCTTTAGAATTTACATCGTGCTTGTACAATACTTCAAAAACCATATCGTAAAATGTAATGCCTTTTTTTTGTGCTTGATCATCAAGCCATTTTATACCATCTGCTAATTCTGGATCATATTCAGAGAATTCAACTAATTCATCGACCATTTTAGAAAAGAATGCATGTGATTCAAGCATATGAACATCTTTCAATTCATGATCATAAATGAAGTATTCAAAAGATATAGACAAAATAGTCACTTTTTCGTTGTAATACGCCTAGAGATTATCCAAGATAGAACTTGTAAGGGTAAATGATACAAAACCATGCCAAATACAATACGCTGGTGAGAATAAACAAAGCAAAAGAGCTTAAGACCAACAACGATTAGTTATTTGGTGACAGCTCATTTGCAATCTATACCAACTATACATATGAAATTCATAAAAAAATAATCATTCAACATCATTGACAACAGGGCATGTTCGATTAGAGCGATCATGTAAGATATACAATAAATTTCTCAAATTTTTGTAAAAATCTTAAAAATATGGCAAAAATGGGATTTCAGGAATTAAAAATGAAATTTTTGAAGAGATCAGATTACAATGAGGATATTGAAGACTAGATTTATTTACTATGCACAAAATTTGAGATCAATTATGGCAAGTATAGACAATGCTGGAATTGCAATAGCTATTGGAATTCTAGTTATCTTTTTAGCAGTATCAGCCACATTGAGTACAGCTCAAGATGCAGGTCCTGTTGTGACAGCCCCAACAATCTCAAAAACTGTAGAAAAAGAGGTTCAAGTAGAATCAACTACAAGTGTTGAAGATAAAGCAGCAATGGAAGCTAAAGCAGCAATGGAAGCTAAAGCAGCAATGGAAGCTGAAGCAGAAGCTAAAGCAGCAATGGAAGCTAAAGCAGAAGCTAAAGCAGCAATGGAAGCTAAAGCAGAAGCTAAAGCAGCAATGGAAGCTGAA
>Ga0209662_1000242_pt1 | contig 33167 bp, 47 predicted proteins | sample SaaInlV_150m_DNA_4_FD_184662 | JGI IMG/M metagenome (GOLD analysis project Ga0209662, IMG submission 184662) | Marine microbial communities from expanding oxygen minimum zones in the Saanich Inlet - SI072_LV_150m_DNA (SPAdes) (version 2) | ecosystem: Environmental > Aquatic > Marine > Intertidal...
AATAAAAAAAAAGATTCTCGGGGGGGAGGGCAAATAGTTTTTCTCAGACACTCCATTCGTGGTGTTCATAGCATACCTGCAGCACTACACTACTATATGCATGTTACAGACATTGATAATGGGAGAGGTGGTGATTTTTTTACGAGGGGGGTGTAGAATCTTTTTTTTTATTTTCCCCATTAGTGATTTTAATAGCACTCACACAGGGAGGCCTGCGTGTGCGCCTGTAAGATTGGGGCTTTAGCCGGTGGCGGAGAATGATTTTTTCTCGACGACAATTTTCCGGAGTGTTCGATTGGACCGTTGGAGCTCGACGACGAGACCGACCAGCTGCTGTTCCATGTTTGTGTAGTGTTGCAGCAGGCCAACGAGATCGTCGACGCTTTGTCGGTCTGCCTGTTCGTGAGCTTCTCGAAGCCTTCCTTTTGTCTGTGCTACCCAGTCCATCAAGTCTATTGAACAAAGCTGCGAGGGTGCTATATACGGGGAATCGACTCTGTCCCAACGACCTCCCGATGGGCCTGCCGTGTTCGACCGCCGCCTGCTACCGCCGTTTTGCAACGACCGACGAGTACGACGACGATGCCCTCTGGTACACCAGCCGGAGCTCTCGCGTCGACACGGAGACCTTTCTGACGCACCAGCTTGGAAAGTTTCACTACGAAGTCCATGCCCTTTCGATGATGTTGAGGCCCTACGATCGTTGCCGAACAAAGGCAATTTACCTCTACATTGACAGCGTTCGCGTCATGGCCGCACGGGCCACCTTTGATGCCGGTCAGATCAAGTACATTGCCGTCCAGTACCGTTCGTCCTACTGGCGCAACCTGTACCACGACACTATGGAGATCATCCCAAAGAACCGTTCCCCGAGCCTTCAGAGGCACTTTGAGGCGTACTTTGAGTGGTTTCAGTCTGGGGAGGGCTCGACCTACAGCGAGTGGCCCTTCACGCTCTACCGGGCAAAGAAGGCGCTGACGAACGAAGAACGGGAGACCATTTTAGAGGCTTACGAAATAAACATATAATACTGCTCTAGCGCTGAGAGTACACCCGTACCATGCCGCTCCTGTCCGTCTCCGAAGACAGCGCCCACCAACAATTTTGCAAGAAGCGCACCTATGCCAACCTGACCGACGTCGTGCAGAGTTTCTCCTACGGGGAGAACGCTGACATGATTGTCCTTGAGCTAGGGACGCCGACAAGCGGCAACGGCGTGATCCTTGAGGTGCAGAATGTCTTTCAGTTGAACGAGAGCATGCTTCAGACCTATCGCCTTGTCTTGGACCTGCCTCACATCGACCACTTTGACAACGAGATTAACTTCGACAACAACAGCATCGTCTTTACGGTCTACTTTGGGAAGCCCAAATCAGGGAAGAATACGATGTGCTATAATTGGGCCCTGCCGGTTCTCTGGAACCCTCTCTTCTATTTTTTTCTGCTTTGCCTATGGAACCCGGACAAGTATTCCCCACTAGAGTATCTGCTGTAAACGCAATAGTGCCAGTCTCGCCAGAAAAGATGCACTCCTTTGACGGAATGGAAGAAGAAGACCGTCGCGCAATTCAAACGGTTGCAAAGAAAGTACAAACCATTCAGCGACAGACTGTGTTTTCGACAAAGGCGCTACCGTCTAGGGTCATCCTCCGCTTTGTTGGCCTCGTGTCCGTCAGCGTCGAAGAGCTGAGAATGATTCGAATATCCAACCATCGTATACGTGAAATCAAGATCAACCTGAACCAAGGTCACCTCTTGATTGAGCTGCGCAGAAAGGTAAAACGGCCGGTCATAAAGAAGCGCCGAGAGCGCCTCGGTCTGGACAAGAAGACCCTCCGCTCTACGATAGGGCTGTTTTTGAAGACGCACGCAAGTGTCGTTCGAGAATCGGACCGTCGCGTCATCGAGGCTGTCCTAGAGTGCATTTTGCGTTGGACATGGTCCGGTGCTGCCGCGGAAGTCATTTGCGAGCGCAATGGTGACAACTACAGCTTCAAGGTGAAACGGCTCCAGTGCATTCGGCTTTGTCAGCTGGAGACGCTCTGCGACTTGGGAGACTACGTGAGGGAGATGGCCGTTCAGGTGGACACGAAAGTGTTGAGTTTTTTAGTCCTGCGCACTAGTGCATATATAGAAAACGACCAAGCCAAACGGAGGAAAGGCTAGTCTGTAAGGTTGTATTTTTTTTATTCTCTCTATGCATGAATGAATAGTGTACTGGTTATTTTCTTGGGCACCCTCGTCGTCCTCTTCTTCCTTGCCGTCACAGTCTCCTTCGTACAGACCTACCGTAAGATTGTTCTGCGCCGTCGCAACAAACGTTTGAAAAAATTTGCCGACGAAAATCGTGGTCTAATCGGTGAGAATCAGAACTGGCAGTGCTGGGAATGCAAGACAATCATGCTGTCAAATTTTCATGTTGTCGTCGACAGGGAGGGAATCGTTGCCCTCTGTAGTCTTTGCTCGGCCCAGTTTGGCGAAAAATATCAACATATATACGGGGACGACGATGAGTGCAAGGATTTCAACGTGTGATGTCCGACTTAATATCGTTCGACTCTGGCTCTGCCTCGGATCCGATATACGATGGGGCGACGCAGCAGGAATTGTATTTTATCGTGCAGGTAAATTTGCTGGTCGTGGCAAGGTTGCAGATCGACGACCTCTTGGACACGAGTGAAAAGATCTACAAAATTCAACGACCGTCGCAGACCATGTTGCCGTTGGGTATTTGGAGGTGGTACTATGGTTTGTCGCGAACGGAGACGACCTCAAACCTTCAGCGGCTCTACTTTCATACCCAGCAGCTTATCCAGAGCGATAATTTGAAAGCTGTTCAAAAAACCCGCCTTCGGAAACATCTATCCAAATCCCACCAAGGCGTGAAGAAATTGATTGAAACCTACCGTAACGACGCCGGAGTGACCGCACGCTTGCGCTGCTTGATCGAGGAAACGACCGACATGGGGTCACAAAAAACTTCTGGTAGGTTGCCATAAGGGCGTAGGACAGGCGGTGCTGGCAGGACGACGAGTAAGTCAAATTACCAAGAGACGAAATTGCCCTAGATAGGGTGTGAGAGAGGTCTTGTATATCCACCAACAGCTCGAGCTCGACCTCCCCTTCCCTTACGACCGGATGGCCCTTCGAACACAGCTCCCAAAGGCTGCAGGCAGACACAAAAGAGAAACGGTCGCCGCTTGCAAGAATCGTCCATTCCCAACGGCGAAGGATTTTTTCGAGCACGTTGGGGTGGATATCCTTGTCTGCGTATGGGAATTTCTTCATCATGGCACACTCTTCGAGATTCTACCGCTGCTGTTGACGACGCGGGGGATTTATAGTAGAATAGGAAAGGAGAAGAACTTGCTACTACAGTTGGCAAAACAGAACTTTACTTTATTTTACTTGTCCGAAGCAGAGAAGCAGCGCAAGTGTCCATGGTCTCATTTTTCAGCGCTTGCAGAATATTCACAGCCAGCCTCTGGTGCCGAGTTGGCCTTCAACGGTTGGGCAAGGCGGCAACTTCTTCGAAACAGTCGCATGCTGAAGAAACCAGTCTTTGAGCTGCAGCTCGTGCTCTGGGCAAAGACCGTCTTTGAAGGGCAGAAGCGCTCCGTTGTCGTGGCCTACGTCAGGAAGGCCGCAGTCCGGAAGCTTCAGAGACTCCTGCAAGAGTTCGAAGAGGCCCACAACGGCATTGCGATGAAGGTCTTCTGCCCTGCCCGAAACCACTACCCCTTTGCAATCCACAACTCGACGGTGCAATTTTTGACAACGAAAAGCGAGGCCTTCTTCGACACCACGAAGCCCATCCGAGCAACCGTCAACATTCGCTTCAGCACCAACAACCTGCGCTACCGATTCAGCTTGGTGGCAACACGGTTCTCTGTAGGCTCCTGACGGCCTTTGCGCTCGTCTCGACAAAGGCCTTCTCGGCAAGGAACTGCTGGTCGAGGGTCATGATCTGCTGGACGCTCGAGGGTTTGTGCAGAATAAACTCTGGTGGCCGCCGCTCTTGGCCGCACTGAAAGCGCTGCCAGTGCTGGACGGACTCTTCCAGTTTTCGCGAGTAGTGCGTGATGGCAGAGATGTACTGCCTCAGAGAAGATATGCTGTTTGCCGTAACCGGAGCCTTTGGAACAGCAAACTGTGCGTGCATTTGTCGCAGACTGTTCATGCAGAGACCGCTCTCGAGATGCCGAACGCGCTTCCATGAGGAGAAACGAGTCACGTACTCTTTCGCAATCTGTTGAATGCAAGAGTCTGCCCATGTACTGATGCTGTCGAATGGCAACTGGTCGCAGAATATACCGCGATGGTTTTCTTTAAAGTTGTACATGATCCCGCTGCCGTCGACCTGACAGGAGAACAGGTAGGACTTGTAGCGGAAGCAAAGGTGGTCTCCAGCAGAGAGAATCATGCTTTGGACAAGGTCGTGGAGGGTGATCATTTTTTAAATAAAAAAGCTTATATATTTCAATGGCAATCTGCACTATAGATAAACACACACCATGTCTAGCCCCGTGAACGATTACGTCCGAAGCTCCCTCTCCAAAGGTGTCTACCACCAGCACAAGCGTGTCCTCGAGATGCAGCGCGACTACCGCAAACAAAAGACTGGCAAACGAATCACGACCTACAACCAGTACCGGAAGACAGGCGGGAAACAGTGGCAGAGTTTCAAGGAGAGAAGTTCCTAGGACTTTAATGGTGTATATAGCCGTGCACCCGTATCCTAAGTATTTCGTCAATCATGTCTCTGCCAATTAAGAGTAAGAACTTGAAAAAGAAATTAAGTAAATTACAGGAGCAACGGGATGCCTTGGACAACAAAATAATCGAATTGCGGGGGCAACGGGATGCCTTGGACAACAGAATAAACGAATCGCGCAATAAACGCGAAGAAGTTGAGCAGAAGATGCGTCCATTGAGAAGGGCAATAAGAGAAAGGAAGAAGGAAAGACCACACTATTGGTGGTCGGAATATGACGGTGGGCGTTCTATGAAAGGAGAATTGATGGAAATGGGCGATATGGTTACTTATTATGGTAGACAAGACGACGGAGAAGAGGCTAAAATTCTTATTATTCGCGGAATGAAGGATATAGATATTATTACAGGGGCAGGCGAAACAGTGAAGGTTACAATTCCTCTATTATTAAAACTAAAATCACGAGACGGTGTGGTATCAAAAGACGGTGCAAATCTGCCGAGAAAACGAAAACGTGATTCCGAGCAGGCAGGGAATGTTGGTTCAAGCAGCACTATGTACTTTAAATATTAGTCGCATGTTCAATCGTCCTCGATGTCAAAGGTGTCCTCGTCCGACAGGCTGACCAGTTGCGGCAGTTCGGCCGTGCACTCTGCTGCCTTTGCGTCCGGCATCTGGAAGGCAACTCGGTAAATTTGTTTCTCTTTCTGTCTCTTCCAGCGAATCCACAGGCACAGTGCAACAGGGACTAGTGCAACTGTCCCTAGCACAGGAACGATTGCGCTCATTTTTAAACTCTATATAGGATCGTAACGAGTGCACTATACAGACTATTGTCATATATATTCCCATGTCGAACCTCCTCCCTCAAGCCTCCACGGAGGTCGCCCAGTCCCTTTCGTCGGCCAAGCCGGTCTTCTTCGAGGACAGCTTCGAAAGCTCGGCCTTTTCCATCTACGAGCTCCTGAACCTTTCGGCGATGCGCCAGCACGAGGGCCTGCACGAACGTCAGGCCTACCGCAACGAACTGTTGAGATTTTTGGACAGCGACCTGAAAGCGATTGCCCCGATGGCCTTTTCGTGGGAGGTCGACGGAAAGTCCTACGAGAGCACCTCCATGCTCTTCGAGCTCTACATGACAACGCTCGCTGTCGGAGAGTCGCTTCTGAGGAGCCAGAAACACTACAAAGAGGCAGCAGCGATGTTTGTGCATGCGCAAGAGATCCGGAAGGAGTGGAAGACGGCAGAGCTTGTCTGCCCCTCCTGCCCGCACGTCTGCACGGACGAATACCTTCAGAACACGCTCTTGCTGACCAAGTCCTCGCATCTGTTAAAAACGCTCCGAAACGGCAAACGTCGAAGTATGGTCCTATCAAGCGCGATGCACTTTGCAGGGCAAGTCTCCTTCCACCTGACGGAGTGGTCCGACACCGCCCTCAACCACTACCTTGCCAGCCGTGCGCTCCTGTTCTATGATATATCTCAGAAGGACAAGGACGAGCTGGAGCAGGGCACTAGTGCGAACGAGTCCTTTACTGCAGCAAAGGAGGCACTTGAAGTCTGTCAGCTCATCGATCGCAGCAAGTGTCACATGGACGAGGCGTTGGACCAAGAGCTGAATGCAATTCTCACTTCTGCGCCGGAATTCATGCAGTCTGTGCAGAATGTATTTTACGCCGTTCCCGTTCCCGTCGACACGATTCAACTTCCAGCGAGTCTAAAGAATGATACGAAGCAAGCAGGGGAAAGTTAAACAGACCGTTGCGAGGAAACCGCAGGAGCAGAAGAAGCAGTTCGATGCAGTCTTGAAGAACTACAAGTGCCTGTTCTGTCAGACGAGCTACTACTTTGAGAACATTTACGAGAGCAAGTGTTCGTGCGGTTCGCAGTGGTTCGAGAAGCTTCAGGCCATTCAGGCACGGCAAATAGATTGTGTGTAAATAGTAGCATATACAGTGTGTTTAATTCTTAGTAACCTCTTTCGTAAGGCAGTACTCTTCGTAGGCAAGTGAAAAATGCTCCCAGTTGATCAGCGTGTCGTTCCCTACCTCCGCGGGAATGGAGACATGCTCTTCTGCTACTTCAGCCTCGGCCTGCTCCTGCAGATTCCTGTCACCGTGATGCGCTACTTTCTCGTCGAGAAGGTCGGGCTCGGCCCTGCGGAGCTTGCCGAGGCTGCCGCCCTGATCACCTTTCCGTGGGCCGTCAAGCCCCTGACGGCCTTCCTGTCCGAGAACATTGTCAGCCGCTGCATTCGGAGGAACATACAGATCGCTGCTGCCTACGGCTTGGCCGGGCTGTGCTGGTTTGCCTTTCTTCTCTTCGACCACGACCGCGGGAGCCTTTTTCTTGTTCTTCTTTACGCCTTTCTTGCCAGTTTTTTTACTTCCTACGCCGATGTCTGCCTTGACGCCTGCATGGTCAGAAGAATTCACCTTGACAGTTCCGTTCACGGGGGCGGAAGGCTTCAGAGTTTTGTTCTTGCTTCTCGCGCGCTTGGCAGCCTTGTTGGCAGCTTTGTGTCCGGCGGGCTTGCGCTTTTTGTTCAACCGTTTCTTTTGATTGCCATCCTTCACTGCACCGGAGTTGTCGCTGGCTGTTACCTGCGGTCCTTGCCGGTCGGTCGTGGGAACAGTGAAACTCATAAAAGCACTTGTGCAGTGTGTTCGGATACCTGTTCTGCGCTGCTCTGGACGGAACGACTTATTTTCGTAGCTGTGCTCTTTGCCATTGCAACGCCAGTGTCGGACTTTGCCATCATGCAGTATTTTTTCCAGACCAAGAAGAAGGTTGCGCCGATGACTTTCTCGCTCAGCGATGCCTTGGCCAGCGTGATGACGATTGCGGCCTCTCTGTTCTTCAACGCCTTCCTTCGAGACAAGGCGTGGCAAAGCATCGTCATGCTGTCGCAGTGCATACTATTTGCACTACTCGCAACGAACATGCTCCTTCTCGTCGGTCTCCTCGACATTGACGCTGGCCTCTACCTCGTAGGACGCAGCGTCATCGGCGGCTTCTTCGGGCACATCGGCTTCATGCCCCTTGTCGTTCGCGCGGCAGACTTGGTCCCAGATGGCCTCGAGGGAACCTTCTACAGCCTCTACATGTCGACGGTCAACTTGGGCTCTGTCGTTGGCGAAGAACTCTCCGGCCTGCTTACAAAGACGCTCGGAACCACTTCGCACACTGCACTGCTGTGTTTTTACTTGATTGCCATCGTCCATAACATATTTTCCTTCCTGACCTTCCACCTTGCCTACGGCTAGGAAGAGCCAGAGGGCATATATAGGCCCTCGACGGATAGGGTGCTCGAAGAAGATGGTCGCAGAATGTTGCCTTTGCATGGAGAGCAAGATACTCTTCTACGCCTGCTACCAGTGCAAGAACGACTGGTGCCACACCTGCCACCGGAAAATGGACACGCGGGCAATGCGAAAGGCTAGCCTCATGTCGTGCCCCTTTTGCCGTACTAGTTTTTTTCGCTACCTAAGATTCTGTCGGCCCATTCGAAAGATTAAATTCCTAAGGTCGCACTAGGGCATCCACACCGGCTGTTCGTGTTTGTAGAGTGCCTGCTGTTGACGAAGCATGCTGTGCTCTTGCAGATCAACCCTTAGAACATAGTTGTTCAGGTGCATCGTTGTTCGCGCTTCCCACGCAATTGCCGACGACATGAATACGATGACAACAATAATGCACCAGAAGACAATGCGCTCGATAAAAAAGCAGGGGCAGGACGGTGGGTCCTCGTCAAGGCAATCGTCGACGTGGAGAACTTTCATAGTTAGATAAAGAATACGTGTATATTTGTCCTTGCTGCCTTCAAGTACATATAGCAAATTATTAAAAATGGTAAATCTTCGCTCCTTCCTTCTTGTACTCTTTCTCACTGCTGTTACTTCAACGGACTTGTCTCGCGACACGGCAGAGCGGTTGAATATTGCGGCCTTCTCGGAAAACTCCAAGGAGGGCCATGTGATGCCGCCGGCCTCCTTCTTCCTGCAACAGCTCAAGAACATGTGCCACGAGTTTGAGCACGAGACGCTTGCCTACTACCTGTGCTCTCACCTGACCGAAGGGCAGAAGTACGTCGTGCCGATCCTAGACTACCACGAGGACGAGGAGAAGAACGAGCACGTCTTCATGGTCGAGCTGATGCCTCAGAAGGTCTACTACCATGCCGACAGCCCGGTGGCAATCACCAGCACCAGCGGCACAGACCGAGACATGCAGGTCCTGATCCCCAAGCAGCATGTTCCTGCAGAACGCCTCAAGTCTCTGGCGGAACAGTTGACTCGGTCAGCAAGGTAGCGGAGAGCAAATTATCAAAGGTGGGCGATCGACTAAGGCGCCGAGGAACAAAATCGTCGCTAACCGGTAAAGTGTCGTCGACTGCGGTGTTCGTCCAGTGCGAAGGAATTTCGATTGCCTCACTTTCCAGCCACTCTTCTTCGTGCACCTTGAGGTATTGCAGGAGTTTGTCGTTCGGTTCGTAGGCAAAGTGTGCGGCCATGCAGGCGGTCACCTTTCGAAGTCCTTCGTTGCCGCGGACGATGGCGTAGATCCACACCTTCTCTACCTCCTCGAGAACGACGTGCCTCCAATCGTCTGGTTGTCGGCCAGCCTTGTAGACCCACTTCCTGCTGACGACGATCGAGTCCATGTTGAAGCGGTGGAGCGTCTCGAGACCGCCCATCCAGCCGGAACCCAACTGTCTGGTTAACATGACTTGCAGTGTACGTGTACTAAGAAGCCTATGGATTTATACTACTTTTAGACGTTTTACTAGCCAACACTGCTCTTCCTTTGCCTTCTTCAGCGCCGAGGTGTCAAAGACCATTTTGCCGTAGAAGAGGTAGATGTCAAGGTGTTTGTCAAAGTGTTCCCTCTCCCCCGCCGTCAGTTCCTTCAACCCTTTAAAGTATCCGCAATGCCGGTCTACTTCGCAGAATTCGTGCATAAAGTACTCGTCTTCGCCGGACTGCAGGGCAAACCACTCCGTCTCTTCAAAGGCAAGGCGGCCGCTGGCAACAAGGTCCATGCGCTGCCCGAGGTCTTGTTTCAGTGGCTCGAGCTCGGAAATTTTTATCTGGTAGCACGAACTCTTTGCCGTGTAGTTGAACCGAGACGAGTTTCGAATGACTGTTCCGCGCTTCAGGAGCCTCTGTGGTTGAATCATGTCGTGTTTTGCCTTGATGCCGCATATCCATGCCTTTGTGCTCTGCGAATGGTCAAAGCCATAACTGTCTCTGAAACGCTTTCCATGAATGCGAACAAAGACGTAATAGTCCGCCTTTTGCCTTGGGTTGATGGCCGACACGCTGCAGTCGTAGAAGCTCGGGCAGTCCGAAACGCTGTGCCCCTTGCTCTTGACCTCGAGCGTCGTGCCGTCCTCTAGGAGAACGTCAAAGTTGTACTTGTCCTTCATCTCCCTGTCGTTATCGTCGCAGGCTTGGACGTGCTCAAGGTAGTCCTCGACGATGATCTCTCCGAGGCAGCCAGTGATCAGGCCCCTGCCCCTCGTAATGCTCTGCGGATCCGTCGAGCGGTCGGGGTGCTGCTTTGACCGTGCTACGGCACGATCGTACTGCTCTCTGGTGTAGTGCACTAACAGTGCCGAGTGGCCTCCTGCTTCGTGCTGTCGTTTCATTTGACGTATAAGGGACGGGTCGGAAATTAGTAAAAAAGACTTGACAAGTGGAAAAAATGAAAACGAAAGTGGGGTCGGTTTTGCCGAAACGGAGGAGAGTGAAGAAGAAGCACGAGTGTGCCGTCTGCTACGGAAAGAGGGTGCACATGGCAAAGCTGCCCTGTGGTCACCGGTTCTGCAAACCCTGCACCAGCAGGTGGACAAAGCAGGAATCGTCGTGCCCGCTCTGCAGGGCTGTCGTTCGCTCATACCAGTACAGGGGGAAAACGATAAATGTTGAAAAGAAATCGCAGGCACAGGAAATGATGGTCTTCGAGACTGTCGTTGCCGCAACGACAGAATTTCTGTCGTCGTCGGCCTTCCAGAGTCAAGTTCGAGACGATGTTGCCGAACGGAAACCCGGCGCCGAACTGCTTGCCACCTGCATTCACCGGTCGTTGTACATATTGGCAGAGGAGGAGAACAGGGAGAATTTTAATGTCGTCGAGCTGCAAGAAGCAATCGTGGCCATAGAGAGTATAATGGAACTAACGCTTTAGTCTTTGCTTATGTTTATAAAACTATTCTCCGACCACTTTGTCAGGAGTTCTATCATCTGTCGCTGCTGTTCTGCAAGGACATTTAGGGTCGTTTCGTAGTGCAACTGTCGCATATGGTTTCCTACAAGCACCTCCTTCAACACCTTGCCCTGTTTGTCGACCAATCGCCCAAGGACCTTTACAAGTTCGTCCATGCTCTTGCACTGAGCTTCGCTGATGTGCAGCTGGTGCTGTTTCACACTGGCCAGAATAGAATGAATCTCTTCCAACAGCACATGCACATGCTCATCTACGCAGCTCGGATTCGTGAACATGTCGATTTAAATAATTTCGCTTAAACAGTTTGGAGGCCTGACGGTGCGCCAACTCAAAGGACACGTAATTGTTCTGGTTCGTAAGGAAGAAGAGGTCCAAGAGAACGGAGGCCTTTCTGCCCTTCTCACTAAGGCGCTCGTCGTGGCTGGCCGCCCAGAACAAGTACATTCCGTCCGGTGGGTCGTAGGCGTAGTACTCGAGTATTCCAAGACGAGTCGACGGGTCCTGCTCCATGAAGAAGGCATGAACATGCTCGGCAAATTGATTTTCCATAAAAAGACTCTTTTAGCAACGCAGGTTGTCAAAGTAGTTGCCCTTCGCAGAGACGCCTGCACCGCTGGAGGAGCGCAAATTCTGTTTAAAGTACTGCATCAACATTCCCTCCTGCGTTCGAAGACGTTTGTAGTTTGCCGACAGGGAGTAGTACCGACCGGACAGAAACCTTGTCATCTGAATCCTCAGAGAGACCAGCCGAGCAAAGTAGGTGCTGTGCCTCGACTTGATGATGTCGTCGACGTCGATCTTCGTCTTGCACATGTTCTCTAGGAGGGAGACAGCCTCTCCGACATGCGAGAAGCATATTGGCGTCAGGAAAATGTACCCGCGCACTTCTACGGACTGCAGAAAGTACTGCCGGTCCTTCAGGTACTCCCCTAGCTCCCTCTCCCTCTCCTCCGTGTTCCCGCCAGAAACGGCGTTGATCTGTGCTATCGTGCCGAGCGAGGGAGTGTTGGCAAGAGGCAACGAGTCCTTTCCCTTGTCGTTGCCTATGTCCTTCCAGAATTTGGAGACGTCCTCGTTCGAGAATCCCGCCACTTTTATGACAAAGGAGTACCATGGGCTTCGAAGGGCCTGCATCTGGGCCTCGTCGTTGCGGGCCTGAAAGGCCACGGCATCTTTTAAATTCGGGTCGTTCTTGTTCAGGGAAAGCTTCTTGGCACGCTGCAGCATCTTCTCCTGTATTCGTTTCACGGCAACATTGGAAGCTTTCTCGTCGACCTCCTTTACCTCGACGACCGGACGGACATGGTTGAGCTGAAAAAACATTTCTGACATCGTTAGGGCCTCAATCTCTCTCTGGAAACATTTAGTGATTTTATATATACACGCCTGCAGGAGAAAACACGAACAAAGCACAAGTGCGCGGAATGAACAGTTGGCAGCTGCTCAAGGCAGCCGAGACTCGCGCGAGGGTTGAAGAAGAGAGGCTCTGCACTCTCTACAACTGCTATCCGTGGGAAATAAATTACGAGCGCAAAAAGGCAAAGAATCGCCGAAAGGAAGTGCTGCCATTCATCTACCGACACATAGACAATGGCGTCGAGGTGGACGACGACGAGCTGAGGGACCTCCTCCTGCGCCACGGAGAGATCGAAGAGACCACCGCGGGAGAGCTGGAGATCGACTTGGAGGAGCTGTCCCCCGAGCTTCTCGAAGAACTCCTGCAGCTCTACATCAGGGAGAACAATAAGAAAAAGTCTAAAACAGCAGAGGGCCAGCGTATGTAAGGTTGTGCTTCCGGCAGAGGACCGGGTTTGCCTCGACAACACCCATCGTCGAGAATGTTTCTTCACGGAAGAGGGTGCGAAAATGCACCCACAGCTCCAGCGCCATCTCACGCGTTGCATGGTAGTTGCCACCCTCGCAGAGGTCGTCGAAGATGGTCTTGATCTCCGACGTGTAGTGCTCGTAGAGCTTCCCAGAGTGAAAGTAGAAACGGTCCATCGTCATCTGCCGAAGGAAGGGTGCCATGATGCTCTCGTAGGCCTTGCCGAGCGTTTTCTCCGGGATCTGGCAGTACGACAGCACCGTCGACGGCAGGAAGAGTCGTTTGTGTTTATAATCGTAAAGTATGTAAATGGCCAAGTACTCCTTCGTGCCGATGTGATTTAGTATGACGTACTGATTGTCGCTGCAGGGAATGCATCGGCCGGTCTTTGCCGTCGTCGGGTAGGACTGAATTAATTTCTCCACGGTCATCTTCTCATGCCCCCCCTAGGTCGAGCCGTTTATAGTTCCCTCTGCTGTTCTGAAATAACAGATACAACCACAGCATGATGGTCAAGAAGGTGAACAGTAAGAGGGCAATAAATGCACCCGGAACGACACGCTGGAAGGCCGTCAGAAAAAGCAACCATGAGCTTCCGACGATCCACCATCTCTCGCTGCCGGTCTCAAAGTAGTAAAGGATAAATAGAGTGTTGATCGGCACGATCGCCAACATTCCCCAAGGGAACAGCAGGTAACCGTTGCTCTGGCACCAATTGTCAACAACGGCAAAGCACTCCCATCCTAGGGCTGACACTGGCGACAAACATAGAGCCTTCAAAAAGAATGGAAGTAGCTCTGCCCATGTTTCCCATGACAGGTTTGTGCGCGGAGTCATCTTAATTCTTAATGCTTTGTAGAGTACATGTGCGTATGCGACGGCAACGATGGCACCACCTATGTCGTATATAAGAATGTCGGTAAGGGACTCTTCCTCCGAAACTGTTGCACCCTCTTCGCGTGCAAAACCTACACCTTCCAAAAAGAGCGGTGAGTAGTTGCCAAATACAGAGTAAATTGCATACTCGAGGATCTCCCACAGCACTGCTACGCCAATACTAAAGAATGCGCTGGTCGTCAGGCAGTAGAGCAGAAAGGGGTCGATGATGTGACCGATGTAGAAGATGAAGAACGGTTGCGTGATTGTATTCATTGGAAGAGTCTGTTACTGTTAGCAACCGAAACGTATATAGACAAGTCTTTCGATCGAGAGCATGAGCCTTCTTCTTCCCTTCGAGGTGCAGACGACAGAGGGCTGGAAGCAGGCCGGTGAGCTGAGGGAGGGCGACACGGTCCTGTGCTTTGACGAACACGGACTACGGCATAAGGTAATACGGCAATGTATCAGCTACTATTCTAATTTTACATTTACAGACTACAGCAACGGTTCCTTCCACATTGCAATCGCAGAGGGCTCTTCGGTCAGCCCCTTCTTCTCTCAATCGATGTCCTGCCCAGACAATTCAGTACTGGCGCAAAAATGCAGTGAAGAACAGACCGATTCCTACGATCCAGACCCAGACCTTGTCTACGCCTGCAACGACAGCAACGAACTCGGTGGCCTGCAGCTCGAGGCAGTCGCAAGAGGAGTCCATGCCACCGTCGAACACTGCATGCCACAGGCAAAGCTTCGCTTGAAAGAGATGCCCTTTGTAGCCATTGGTCCAGCAGACGCATCGAGCGCAAAGGCCATTGCCATCTCTTGCGATGCCTTTAAGGCAACGCACCTTGTCGTTCGACTGGCGGCTCTGGAAGACTGCTACAAGACCTTCCTCGTCATCGTTTGAGCGGAGCGCTCGATACCATCTTGACAATGGGGATTTGGCTCGAGTCGGCAAGGCAGTCGTCCAAGGAGCTGAAATTAAAGGTAATGTCTGCGACCTTGTGCGTCCTGCCAGTCAGAGAGACAATCTCAATATTGTTTGCTTCGGACCAGTTGCCGGCGCGCATGACACTTCGAAACCGGACCAATTTGTCCAAGGTCTCTTGCTTTCCGCGAAACCCGTGCCGCTTGGCGTACTCGGACTTGTTCTTCAAAAAGTCTGCCTCGTTGTCTTTTGGCAGAAAGAAGACGGCGTCGGCAAAGAGGCCATTGCTCGTGGAGCGGACAAAGGCCTCGAAGGAGTCGTTGGTCACGGACATTTTTTCTACCGCTGCGACTGGAGCCTCAAGGATCGTTGCCTTTGCCGACGGTTTCTCTTCCACCCGCAACGATCTTGGAGCCGGCGGCGCGCTGGACTGTTGAAAGGTGCCGGACTGTCGACCGATGGAGATGACAGGTGGTGCTTTGACGCCTATCTTTAAGCGCCGGCTTGGTCGTTTTGTGGCCTTGTGAAGGTCGAGAAACTGCCGTATCGACGGTGATTCCTGAGCGAACGGTTCGCCATCGATGGAATTTTGTTCCTCACAGAAGGATCGAAAACACTCTCTAAAGTCTGCAAAGGCTTGCCTCGTCGCTTCGTTGTCGTAGAATTTACAACCTTCTGCATTTGCCTGCTCGATTGTCATGGCATCGTCTCGCCCACAGGAGTGCAGGCGGTCGTACTGTTTTATGCTGTCGTTCATGGTCGGTGCTTGCCCTGACATGCTCCGTCTATATATATGGAGAATGAAAAAGCCACCCCCTGAAATTAAATAAAGAATAGTATATATGTCTCTGTCTACTACAGGTACAATTTACCTACATTTCCACCTACCTATAATGTCCACACTAGCTCCTGTTACCGAAATGCCACAAGAAGCTTCGGTCCAACAAATGAGCAGCATTGATAACACTGCCGCTCAAGCGATCGAAGGAAGCCCCGTCAACATGTCCGACAAGAATGTTCAGGGGAAAACCTACAGCCGAAGGGTTGTTTTGCACACCACCGCCACTGCCGCCGAGCTCGCCTCGGGTGGCAAACAATTGGAGATCCCAGACGCCGAGAAGATCTTCTCTCCTGATTTTTCCGACAAAGAGGTCAAAGAATTGCTCGGAGACGTCGACACCAGCAAGGGCATCATCACCAAGGTCGAAGTCTTGTCGATCTACAACAATGCCCCCGCGCCAGTCGTCATGGGCATGAAGCTTTTCCAACGCCCCGGAAGCAACCGAAATGCCTCCTGCGATGACCTGAAGATCACCAACGAGTCCGGATGGCTCTACAACTGCAGCAAGAACGAGCTTGGCGAACAGGCCACGCACTCGAAGAACAACTACACCAACCTGATTGCCATGCAACCGTTCGAGAGAAACCGTGTCCCAGAGGGCATGACGGTCTACAAACCGAACAATGTCGTCAACAACCGCTACATCAGCGAGTACGGCTCCTACGACTGGAAGAAGCTCTGGTCCAACATTGTGCAGTTCCCCGGCGAAAACTTTTACTACGTAGACAAAAACCACGTAATCCTTAAAGTGATCGAAAACAACTGGGAGCTACTTGGGCTTGATTTAAGGGCAGAAATCCCGCGCGAAGGTAAGTACGTTAAGGTTGCCACACAAGTTGCCGACCGAGTCATCAAGGAGTTGTATGACAATATCATCAGCAAGATCCCATTTACCAGTTTCAAGAACCTTAAGGCCGTCTTCTCGTCCGACGCTATCAACGTCGACACGGAGAGCAAGAAGGAATACCAGCTTATGACCGAGCTGCGCGTTTCGTTCGTCTACCCTGCCATTGGCGCCTCGGAAGAGTCGACCCAGTGAGTGCAAGAGAGAGAGTAATACAAGTAGAGTATAAGAGACCATAATATGACTAATACTACTAGAGGACATGACCTTCTTCTACTCCTTCCCCTCGGAGCTCGTCCGCCTTGCCCTGCAGGACAACTCCGTCTGCCTCGAGTACCCGCGCGATCGTCTCTTCAGCTCCGTGCTTATATTCTACTTTGCCTCGAGCTGCCTCTTTGTCCTTGCCAGTTTTGCCTTTCGCGGTCAGGGCGTTCAACTGCTCGTCATCCACCTCGACATTGTCGTCTTCGTCGTCCTGCAACTTCTTCTGCTGCAGAAAGGCCTTCAGTGGGCGCAGTGCTTTCTGGGCATGGCCGAGAGCACCTTTGCCATGACGGACACCGTTCGGAGGGACAGCATCCGCAGACGGTCGCAAGAATCGTTTGCAAGGCACGACAGCAGCAGGTACGAAAATTCTGCACTGCGAAGGGACGGCGGAAGCAGCGGAAGCAGCGCTGGGGTTCGGAAACGGACCGACGATTCGGAGCCGCACAGCATTGACATCGACATGAGCAAGCTGAACTCGGCAATCCAGAAAGGAACACTGTTTGGGTGAGCCCGCCGGCCGTCTTCCAAGAATCCTATATTAGTCTGCCCACACGCTCTGGAAAAGCGAAGAAGACTAGACCATTGCAACGATGAGCCGAGGCAGCAACGACAACATCCACACGCGCTTCAAGAAGTTCCTCGTCCACAACCTCTGCCATGCCATCCTGCCGGAGCAGACGGAGGACCCGGTGCCGCTCTGGAAGGCCTACAAGGACTACTCGGAGCTCAAGTGGAACGAGGAGAGCACCCTCTTGGTCGAGCCGGAAAAGGCCTGCGACCAGAACCGCTTGGCTAGCCTGTTCGTAAACTTTATGCAACAGTGCGAACAGGAAGATGTGCCGTGGTTCATGGTCAGCCGACAGGCCGGCCTGTCGGACTCGAACCTTCAGCGATGTGTCAACCAGTTCAAGCAACGCTACATGTACGTGTCGTTGCCGGACAACCAGCGCGTCGACTTGGGCATACTGGAACAGCTCGTGCAGATCAACAAGCTTCAGCTGAACCTCCGAATACCAGACAGTCGGCCGATCCTGACAATGCACGCCGCAAGGATGATGCGGCAACTCTACATCCTTCACCAGAAACACCCGACGCTGGTGCCCTACCGCTTGGACTCGGACAAGAAGCAGTTCGAGACCATCCTCTGCCAGTGGTTCGACGAGCACTACACGACGCACGGGGAAGGGATCGGCTACCCGAGAAGGCAGCTTCTCGAGGAGGCCAACGAGATGATCACGAACGCCTTTGGCGCCAACAAACTGATGTACTGCCACGACCCATCATGGCGGGCCCTTCTGCAGCACGTCGGCGTCGACGACACGCAGCAGAAAGGGTCCTACCTTCGCCTGCACGTGTGGAGAAAGGCCAACGACGGCACATACATTACAAACGTCCGAAGAAGCTCAGGCCCCGGCGGCGATTATACCTTTGCAAAGAGAAAGAGGGTCCGCTTGGCAAACCGAAACGAGACGGCAAAGGAGAAGGACACAGCACGGAAGAAAAAAGAGAATACCTCGAGAAAAAAAATGGAGTATCTCGGCTAAGGCACTGCCATATAATTTTTGTCCTATAACTATACCTCTATCTTTTACTACACATAGACTCTTCCATGGACGGCCGAGATATCGTTCGCTCAACAATGCGAAGGGGCTTCAGAGCCTACTTCTCTGCCTGCATGCCCTCTACCGCCACGACTGCCATGGTCGAGATTGCCACTGCCGAGATTGCTGCCGAGACACGAATGCCGTGGGGCTACCGTAGGCGCAGGGCCCGAAGCCACTGCCAGTCCCCAGTGCCGACGAAACCCGTCAAGGGCTTCTTCTACCACTTCTGCGAAGGCGACGGCCTGCCCGACTGTGCCGTATGCTTTGAAGCTATCTCGAGCTGTCAAAAGGTAATTTCCCTGCGCTGCTCCGACGTTTCTCACCACAGCTTTCACGAAGACTGCATCACGCCATGGCTGAAGGAGAAGGGCACCTGCCCCGTCTGCAGGGCAGAGATTCTCTAGTCCTCGACCGTGTTGGCGAGAAGAACTTCGCGCGACACACCGCACAAGGCCCAGACCTTCTCCGTCAAACGCTCCTCCTTGAACTGATCGAACAAGCGAAGAAACTGTTTCATCCCGATGGCCGTCGTCGGAAACCCGTCCGAGGTTGCGCGGAAACGATGAATGAACTCCTCCGCCAAGTCGTCGACAAACTTGGTGTGCAGGGTTGGCGTATTCTCCAACACGACGCGCTTGCGCTTCTTCACGTCAAAGGTCTTTGCCTTGAAGATCGGCTTGATCGTCGGGTGAAACAGCTTGCAGCAGAGTTCGTACATGCGGACAAAGTGCCTCAGCCCACAGCGCGTCTGAGGAAAGCCGCGCGCAAATATTGCCTTTGTCGTGTCGTCCTTTGCCGTGTCTGAAATGAACTTTGGGCTCAGGGCATACTGCAACTCGACCCCGCGAGCGTAGCGACGAACCCAGCAGGTGGCGCAGCTTGCATAGGTAGACACGGAGGACTCGCTCTTCAGCGGACTCGTCGGGTCCTTCAACATCAGAGCAAGGTAGGTGCGAAAGTAGGTCAGCGCACGGTCGGCGTGCAGGCAAGGATGGACCTCTTTGAATTTGGACATGTGTGCACGAAATGTTTCAGAGACCTCTTCGGCCCCTTCAAGTGCATCCATGGAGTTTTCTTGGACGACGGACGTGGACATTGTTAAAAACAGTTGCTTCGAGGTAAAGTGCACCGACGAGTTGAACGATTTACGACTCGGTGCCTCGATCAAGGAAAACTGCCAGACGTGTTTTTCCGACTGGAACAAGTGCAGCGGGCACTTTGGCCACTACAGGCTGATGAACATCCCGCTCGTCCACCCGCTGATGGTCTCGGCCGCACGGAAGGCCCTGAAGACCATAGGCACAGCACGCAAAATAAAAATATCACAGAATTCCCTCCAAATTTTAAAAGAGGGGGAATGGAAGGTGCTCACCTACTACGACATCGAGAAAGACCTGAACGACTACCTCGAAGCAGAAGAATCGAGAAAAATGACCGACTTTCATTGGCTAAGATGGGCAGTGCCAATTTCCCCCCCGTGCCTTCGGCCGACCTGCTACACGCCAGAGCGTGGAACCTCCTTCAACGATATCACGCACCGTCTGTCGTCGATCGTTCGCATGGACAAGGCCCTGCAGCAGAGCATCGACATGAACCCCATGAACAAGGTAGAGCACCGTCGCTATGCCGTCCGTTTGCAGCTGGCCTACACGCTGCTGTTCTTCGTCCCGCAGGGAGCGAGGGAGTCGAGGGAACTGTCTGCCATTGCCGACCGCTTCAAGGGAAAGGAGGGCAGGCTGCGACAAAGTCTGCTGGGGAAAAGAATCACCTTTAGCGCCCGCACGGTCATCACTGGAGACCCATGCCTTCGCCTGACAGAGCTTGGCGTACCGATCGAAGTGGCAGAGAAACTGACCAAGCCCGTTCGCGTTGCAGCCTACAACTACGAGTACCTCGAGGGGCTCCTTGCAAAGCAACAAATCAAATACGTCAACCGCGCCGCCATGCGCTTCAATCCAGTCTTTCGAAAGGTGCACCTCAAGGTCGGGGACCTCTGCCACGTCAAACTGCAGGACGGCATGCGCGTGCTGTTCAACCGCCAGCCGACGCTCTGGTACAGCTCCGTGCAGTGCCTCTACGTCCGAAGGATGAACCGAAAGACCTTCTCCATCAACTGTGAAATAACGCCAGCCTTCAATGCCGACTGTAAGTAGTAAACTTCTTCTCTTTCTTAAATTTATATACCGGGGACTAACTCTTTTTATTCAGTCGACGGCGACGAGATGAACATGTTTGTGCCGCAGACGATCGAGGCGGAGGGCGAGCTCGAGTGCCTGATGCAGTCAAGGGAACACCTGCTCTGCGGTGGACAGGGAGTCGTGCAGGACACGGCGCTTGGGTGCTACCTGCTGTCACTAGAAGACTGCAGCATGACCAAGAACACCTTCTTCAAGTGCCTCTATTTTGTTCTGACCGAGCTCGACCGTGACAAGGGCCTAGAGATGCACTTCTCCCTCGAGGCTGCCTCACGGGGTCCCTTCACAGGGAGGAAACTTCTCTCCTGCCTGTTCGGCGACAAGATCGACAGGGAGGGCCTTGTCGAGAAGGGCACGGTCGTCGGCGTGCTCGACAAGGGGACGGTAAAGAAGAAGCTCATGCCGCTCGTTCAGGAACACTACGGGAAGAAGGAGCTCGGAAACTTTCTCTACCTGCTCAGCCGCATCAGTGCAGAGTTTCTTCGTCGCCGAGGCTTCTCCGTCGGTCTGTCGTCGCTCGAATCGTGGAAGACGACGGAGGGCAAGGTGGACATTGAGCAGGAGACGAAGGAGTTCGTCGAGACCGTGCAGACGAAGGACGAGTGGCTGCTGCTCCGGCTCGGAAACCTCTACAAGAGCAAGAAGGCCCTCAAGACAAAGTCCATCTTCTCCGACGACAACCCGATGCTCGTCTTGGGAGGAGAGAAGAGCGGCGCAAAGGGCTCCCTCCTCAACCTTATTCAAATACGCTCCAGCCTAGGCCAGCAGTACTACAAGGGCGGCCTGATCCGAATGTTTCGAAACAACCGCATCCTGTCGTCGGAGCCCCTGCAGAGCGGAAAGCAGACACAGGACCAGCAGCTGGCAAGGCGAGGCTTCATTTCGTCCAACTTTCTCAAAGGCCTCAACCCGACCGAGTGCATGCTTCATGCCATGACCTCAAGGCTCAGTCTCCTTGACACGGCCCTAAAGACAAGTGAAACAGGCTATGCCAGTCGCAGGCTAGGAAAATCGCTAGAAGACTGCATCGTACAGTACGACAACACCCTGCGCAACGGAGACAGGGTACTACTGTTTGACGTAGAACACTTTAAACACCAAGACCTCCAGCCGGGGCATGCATTGGGTATCATTGCAAGCCAGTCAATAGGACAACGCGTTATGCAGCTGACGTTGAACAGTGTTGATTGGTGCACGGATCTTATTGTTCGCTGGCATGCCTACAACGAGGCGCCCAAGCATGGCTCCGTCGGGTTAATGATCGATGCATTGATGAAGCAGAACAACCCATCGCATCCCGACCCAGCCGAACCAACTACAACGTACTTGGAACTTCCCGAGGGCCATGCGGAGGCTCTGACGGTGGACGAGTCGGGGCAAGTGTCTTGGAAGCCTCTGTTGGCCGTTACAAGGCATCCACCAAAAAACAAAGACGGGTCGAACATGCTCTTGAAAGTAACGACAAAATCAGGTCGCACGGTTACCTGTACAAAGGCAAAATCATTTCTTGTTGTAGAAAACGGTCAAGTTACAGAAATATCAGGAGAAGACCTGCGAGTGGGCCACCGGTTGCCAGTGACCTACACCCTTCCACCGACCGACACCTGTCACCTTGACCTTAGTGTCTACCTGAACAAAAAAAAGACCTTATTCACGAGTTCTTGTGTCGCTGCACACGAAAGCATGGTGTCCGGCAGAAAATCATGGTTTCCTCCCCACAAAGCAACACTTCCTTATTCAAGAAGTGATGGGTGCCGTGCTGCCCTGAACAAATTCAAACATTTGTTGCAAGCGGGTTTCGTGTACCCAAAAGTAGGCCACCACAGTGCAGCGGGAATTCCAGAGTGCATTGAACTAACACGTGCCTTTGGATTCTTCATTGGGGCCTACCTTGCAGAGGGTTGTTTGACAGAGCACCAAGTTCATATTTCGAACAACGACCCAGAGTACAGGAAAGCAGCTGCAGAGTGGCCGTCGTCTCTCGGGATCAATCACCATGAAACTCTTCCAAAACACATGCACAAGAACGGTGGGATCAGCATGAGCATAATGTTCCATTCCTCGCTCTTGGTTCGAATACTCAGGCGTGTTTGCGGTTCCGGTGCCTTTGAAAAAAAAGTTCCCGTCTGTGCATTTTCCGCACCGAAACCCTTTGTGTGTGGTCTCTTAGACGCCTACATTTCAGGGGACGGGTCCGTGTCAAAGAATGGGGCAATATCGGCAGGGTCGCGGTCGGAGAAATTGATCGACAACATGATGCTCCTGATGCACCGTATCGGTGTGCCGTCGACGAGGATGACATTTGCCGTAAAAGAAAAACCGAACTTTGCTCTCTACGTGCGACTCTTGCACGCCCAACAATTTGCCAGAATGGTAACGCTGACAGACAAAGGCAAAATGAAGCGCCTGCTTGAGGCAAAGCCAAAGAATGGTTTCAGAAAACGGGCTATCCAGTACTGCAACGATGTTATGCTGGACGCTGTGAAGAGCATCGAAGAGGTGCCCTCGTCACATCCGTTCGTCTACGATCTCACGGTTGCGGACACAAAGAACATGGTGGACGGCTCGGGCGTTGGGCTGAGGGACACCTTCCACACAGCCGGCACAGCATGCCTAGAAGTCAGCGACGGCGTTCCTCGGATGGAGGCACTGATAAACGTCTGGTCGAAGAAGCTGCGATCAAACCGTCTGCTTGAGATTGGAGACATTGACGCTTGGACAGGGCACCAGTACGTTCGCAAGCACGGCAGCGTTATGCTGAAAGAGTTGATGCTGCAGCGCTGCAAAGTTGTCCGAGTGAAAGAGCCACCGCCAAACTGTTCTCAGTATGCTCTAAAAATTTTACTCGACGAAATTGCCTGCAAGAAGAACCGTCTATGTGCATGGGACATTGAAGTTGCCATTCGCAAGACAAAGCTCTACCCAGAGCTTATACCAGTCAGCCGCGCGACGGCAGTGACGCTGTTCTTTCAGAGCAAGCTAGAGAAAATACAGGCAAAGCTAGAGCTCATCGACAGACTTGCGCCGCAGCTCTCTCAGGTAAACATTCGTCCACAGAGCACAGAGATGAAAATGTCGTGGAGCCAGAACACCCTGCAGCTCAAGGGCATCGCCCTAAAGGACGCCTTTACGACCTTTTCAAGCATTTGGCACCGCGTCTGCTCCACCGACACGGTAGAGGTATTGGAACACCTCGGCATCGAAGCCTGCCGTGCCACACTGCTCCGCGAACTCAACAAGGTCTTCAACGACGGCGTCCGTGAAATTTACCTCCTGACACTGTGCGAATGGATGTGCTGGCTCGGGAAGCTGTGCCCAGTGACGAGGAACGGCATCCTGATGTCGAACGACAACGCCTTCAAGAACATGGCCTTCGAGCAGACCCTGAAGACGGCAGTGAGGAACGCAAGCAACAATGCCGTAGCAGACTTTTCAGGGACGAGCGAGAGGATCATCGTCAACAATTTCGTCAAGCAGGGCACCGGCCTCTGCGGCCTTGTCGAGGTACCGCAGGAGATTCTGGCCGACGAGGTGAAGGAGACCGTCCTTGTGGCACAGGACGACGAGGACGACATCTACGGGGGGATAGCAGAGCAGTCCTTTCGGCCCGGCCCGAAGGACACCTCTTGGTTTTTTCAAAACTATTCGTCTATATCTGGTGCTGGGAGCCTTTGGAGCGGCTAGCCGAAGAAGGTTTCCCGGGTTTTTTTATCAGCATGCTACAGCACCTGCCGGACGATCTGCAGGGCCTCGTGCTGTCGTTCCTCGACGGACGGCAGCAGTTCGTCGTTGCCTCCAGCTCTCCGTGCCTGCTGAAACGCTTCGAACGGGTCCGGCTGCATGCCGAACTCCTCTATAATCGTAAGCATTGCTTTACTTGTAAAGAACGACTCTTTGGACTGAAAAGCGTCTCTGAAACATTTGTCTATTACTCGTCCTTCTGCCCGAAACATTTCTCATGCAAGGTCACGACAGTCTACTTGAGCGCCTCCAAAGGGGGACAAAGCGTAAGTTTTTCGCAGTGTGCGGAAGTCTTCTGGCAAAGCCGTCGCCGTGGAATTCCAGAAAACCTTCTCACCTGAAAGTCGACCAAGGCTTCCTGCCCGACGACAGCGCCTACTGCATAAAAGAAGTCCGCAAACACGCAGACCTTCTGCACGTCTCCCTGAAGAATCGCAAATGTATCGTCAGGGACGACAAACCAATGTCGACGAAGGACCCCTTCTTTGTCATCGAGACGAAGCCATCGCTTGGCGACAAGAGCCTCAAATTCTTCTCGAAATTCCACAGCGTCCTGCAGGTCCTGCTGTTGGCCCTCTACGACAGCAAGAAACAGTGCTTTGTTGCACGACCAGTTGCAATGACGGCGACGGACAGGGTCTCCAACCACCACGACACCATTTTTGAAATGACCGAAGACGAGTTCGTCGACGAGTACACGATCGTCAAGAAGGTGTTCGGCTCGGTCGTCCCGACGGTCGAGGAGGGCCTCTGCTTTGGCAGCGAGGTCGTCAAAACCGATGCGCTGCTGAGGAGACTGCACGCCTTTCTTGACACGAACATCTCCTCGATCTGTCCGACACAGAGGTCGCTGCTGACGATTCAAGAACACTTCTCGCAGCACTCCGACTTCAAGCTGCACTTTGACTGCCTCTACCTCTTGACGAACGCCGAGCTTGCGGCCTTGGAGGAGGAGGGGGAGCCGGCCGAACAGTACGCGACGAGCGCCTTTGACCTCCTCTACGACGTCTGGGTCTGCTGCTACGTGAAGGAGACGAACGCCTACTGCCTCCTGCACCTCTCCAGCGCGGCATGGGACAAGCACCGAAAAGGTGGCCCCCTGCAGATGACACGCTACAGCAAGGACGTCTGCAATTTCATGGACAAGGAAGCGCTCTGCTTTCAAGCCTCGAGGGCCGCCAAGCACTACCACTTCAACGGCTTCGACTTTATCATTCCAGAGAGCAGCGTGTTCTACGGAAAGTTCAAAAGGAACTGTATAAAGGCCTAGAGGCAGCCATCGAAAGCCATCGAAAGCCATCGAGAGCCAGAGCCGCAATGCAGAGCACGCCACAGTTTGCAATTTTTTCCGTCGGCTGCTGCCTCTTCGTCGGCTACCTGCTGTCGATCCCATGGTCCGGGCCGATGGTAGACGTCGACGGGATAGCAAACTTTCGCATACCAATGCCGACGCAGAATGAGACCTGTGCAGTACGATCGTCGCCGAACACCAGCCTTCAGCTTGCCTACGTCGACTGCGGAGTAGCCTTCCTGATCTCTGCCTTCTGTCTCGTCTACATTCTTTCGCCAAAGAAGGGGACAAGGTGGCCGCTAGAGATTTTGTGGACGGCCTCTTTCCTGATCTTTGCCTTGGAGATGGTGGTCTTTGCCGTTCTCGTCGCAAGAGTCAGCGTCTGGTTCCTGTCGTGCACGAATGCCGCAAAGCTGGAAGGGTCCTGCCCTAGCACACGCTACCGACAACTTCGCGGAGACATTGGCGACAGAGAACAGTGCTACTTTGACGCACGGACGCTGACCGTATTCAGTGCAGAGAACGACCAGTTCAGCAGCTGCTTGGACACGAGCGCCTTGGCCTCCTACAATCGTCGCTTTGCACGCTGGGACATCAGCGCCTATTACTCGGCAGAAGCCCTCTGCCACCGCGGAGAGTCATCGCAGAATCTGGCATGGTGCTACTACTACGGTTGCGATGCGGTATGCAACCACGACACCTATGTACTGAACATGCGATGGTTTCTGCTAGATGGACTGCTGCTGTTGACTATCTTAGCGACGCACCTGATCACCTTTGGAAGCCTCTACGTGGTAAGGGATATAAACGTGAAGGGAGACTAAATTATTATACAGATAAGAAATGAAGGTTTTTGAAATAAAAGAATTACGCAAAGAAATATTTTCCTACCTAAGAACAAAGCCCTATGTTTCCTGCGCCTGCTGCAAGGTAGTCTGCCAGTGGGACAAACTCGGAACAGTGCGCCGGCCAAGCGCGCTCCGCTATGGATCCACACAGTGCAACGAGTGCTTCCAGTACATCGACACGTACGAGTACTAGACCACAGCATCGACGTACTCCTTCTCGTCCTCGTCCAGCTCGTCCGAGTAGGCACTCTCGTCGATCAGAGACTGGCCCTCGTTGTCCTTGAACTTTTTCTTCTTCCGCTTTCGAACCTTCCGACGGGAAGTCTCGATGACATCGATCGCACTGTCGTTGCCGACGACGCCCAAGCTGGTGTAGTTGACGTCGAAGACAAGGACGGACTGGGACACGGCCGAGGTGATGATGATGCAGACGATGAAGGCCACGAAGACGGCAAAGGTCAGCGTACAAAAGTACATTGCCACGATGCGGTAGCACATGAAGAAGGACGAGGGCAGTATCATCGTCAGAAGGACGAAGAACACCAAGGCCTCGACGGAGCGCATAAAGGCAAGAAAGACGAAACCAGCAAACCATTGCAGGCCGTTCTTGCACTTTAGCGTCTCGTGGAAAATCTTCTCCTGTCGCAGGATGAAACGCACGACAGACAGGATCGGAACAATGATGCACATGACGAGGAAGATTGCGTCGAATATGTCCAAGTTGTTGCAGACCTGCTCCAGTCGCAGAACTCCTATTGCAGCATTGTTGTCAATGTCCACGACCATCCACTTTTCGAGCGTCGTTGCGTTCGGCGTTGCCGGAGGAGGGGCAGACATGTTCTCGAGCAGCTTGTCCCAATTCTGCCACTCCATCCAGAAGTTGAAGCATACGTAGCCAAAGACCCACAGGATGATCGGGAAGGGGAGAATGTTCGTGTAGGTGCTCTCCTTCTTGTAGGGCTTGATCGCCGCCTTTATCGAACGATTGTTGCTGGAGCGCGCCATCTCAGTAATGTCTATATATACGGACTTGGCAGACAGAATGTATAGTCAAGTTGAAAAACAATGTCTGTAGGCGACCAGAACTGCCTCCTGTCGGTGCTCTGGGGAAACGGAAGCTCCGTCGCCCTCCGCTACAGCCAAAAGTTCAAAAAATCAGTCCGTGACTCTAAAGAAAAAACATTCCAGTGCCTCGTCAGCAACGACTACATCAAGGCCATGAGGAACGGCAACGATGGATGGGGCAGTAACGGGTTCAAGGAACGTAAAAAAAACATCGCCCTAACCTACGCTCACCTGTCCGTATCGCCACGGGAGATTGCCGAAGCCGAAGGAATCAAATGGGACAGTGGCATTGCCGTCTTGGTGCCGACGAAAAGCACGGACAGCTCCCTCAAGCTGTACCTTGACGAGGGCAAGAAAATTTACGACAGCATCATACGAGACCCGCTCCGGGATAGAATCATGAGAGACCTGAGAGAGTCCGAAAAAGGCAATCGTACATTTAGCGAGGTTACTATCGGAACCTTTGGCAGTCGACACACGCGCTTCTCCGACTCGGACGATGATGTCCCCGAAAGGCAGCCACGACGGTGGAAGCTGCTGTTTCAGGCAAAGCCACTGACCGGCGAGGTGAAGAAGTTTATCAAAAACGTTGGCCCGAACCCGGCCATGAAGAAGATCTTTACTTTTCAGAAAGACAGCACGTCCTACAGGTCGGTGGCAAGCGGCAACATGCCGTTGGTCTGTCAGCAAAGCACTGGAAGAGTGCCTGCATTCGACAGAACACTAAAGCCAGCAGTGCAACGGGCGCTGGCTAGACAACGGAACCTGTTCACATGCTTGGTAAAGGACGAGGGTGACGAGGCTGACGAGGGCGGAAAGAACCTCTTCCCGTACATGGAGAATGTCTTTGTCATGGACTGGTACAGCCGTCTGGAACGGCACCTCTTCCGCATAAAGTGCAGCGGCTACGGAAAGCGCATTGGTCTGGAATTCAAGGAACTAGAACTCTTCAACATGTATGCAGAGAAAATGGAGCAGAAGATGGAGAAGATGGTGTCGTTTCCAACACCTTCCCTTGAGGAGAGCATTGCAGCGGACAAATGGTACGAGCGCTGGATCAAAGACTACCGAGCAGAGCTGTCGATGGAGGCAAAGGCAGGAGAGAAATACAAAGACATTCGCACAGAAATGATACATAAAAAGTACGACAACATTAGGAGAAGCAAACGGCGCCGTCCGCCCGCACAGTGGCTCTACGACAACGGTCTGATCGTCTGCTAGAGCGTGTCGGTCAGTATCTTGTTGAGGTCGTTCGGCGTGACATTTTCGGGGTAGTACTGCCGGTAGAGCGGTCGAATCTGCTGCAGCATGTAGACGATGAACTCGGAGCAAAAGTATTTCGACGGCAGGTTGTGAAAATTTCTCGGGCAGACGGTCTCGAAGCGTGGAATAAAAAAAGTAGCCGCCTTGGTCGCATCGTACTTCTTGTGCAGTTCCTGAAAACAAAAACCCAGAGCAAGGCGCCTCTCCTCTTCGTTCATCTGCAAAGGCATAGAGTTTGTGTAGCGAGGGTCGGGGAGGCGGTTGAATACATAAGAGTCGTTTGCCGTCAACATGCGAATGTTCAGCTCCGAGCCCCAGACCGTGTAGAAGACGAGGTGGATGTTCGTGTCGTCGTTGATGTTCTTCAGAATGTCCTGCATTCGATCCCAGACTATCTCCGAACGGCGCTGGGCCTTGCCGCCGGTCTGAAAGCTCGACAGGACACCCTTCCACTCGGCCTTGGTCATCACGAAATCGACCTCCGTGTGACAGTATTCGCCAAAGGTCATCGTGGCGACAATTTTGTTGAAGAAGGTGTCGAAGCAGGCCAACGGTTTCCAGAACAGCACATTCACGGCCATCTTCCCAATTTCTCTATATAGTTGGTACGGTTGCCAAATATATATAGCACCTGAGCAACTCAGCCTAACGTTCGTTCACATGTTATGACACGACGGTGGCTTTGCAGCGTACTCTTTCTGCTCTGCGTCTCCGTGACCAAGGCACGAAAATCATTCCCTCTGCAACAAAAGCAGTGGACAAACTGCAACAATTGCTACGCCGTCGTTGCCTTTGATATATTAAAGTACCATCAACCGAGGCTGAATGTCAGCGTGAAGGAGATCATGCAACAGACGCAGCAGACCTGCAACGGGGGAGTGCCGACGCTGATTTGGAAACACTACTTTCCCGGAGGCTTTCGAAAGACCTCTGGGTCCCTGCTGGCCCTCAAACGCATCTTGCGCAACCATGGACCGTGCGCAGTAAACTACGGCAAAGGGCACCTTGTCACTGCCGTACGTGCAAACGAAAATGGTGTCCTCGTACGCGACCCTTCGACTGGCAAAGAACGTATTCTGTCGGTCTCCCAAGCACTCAGTCGCAAAGAGTCACTTTATTTTAACTACATTGCCTACCCACTAGTCTGAAGAGTATATAGGCGCCCTACGAGCGGGCTTCAAAGAAACCATGCGAACACTCTGCCTTCTCTTTCTGATTGCTACGGCCAGCGCCTGCTCCGTCAACAAGCACCAACTCTGGAAGTGTCTGACAGACAAAGGCGACGGCAACGACGACCATCAACTTGATGCAGGAGAAATTCGTGCACTGGTGCAGAAGAACACGCACTGGTACGAACGCCTGATCAAGTCCCCCGACTCGGTGGTGCGGCAAATGGAACAGCACTGTGGCCTTCCGCTGACCTACGGAAAACTCCTCGAGAGCGGCTGCTTTCGACACTGCGGAGGGCTCGACGGGAAACGAACCGTCTTCAACCGAGTCTGCCACAAGTAATGCCAAGCCAAACCAAGGACACCCAGTCGAAGGACTGCTACAAGAGCTTGGAGCTCGTCTTCTTGGCCCTCCTCTACGGTGTCCTAACAGCCCTCTACGTCACGGCCTCGACGCTGCTGCAGTTCATCTTTGTCACCGTCGTCAGCGTCACGGTCTGTGCGGCCAAGTGCAGGGATTGGGCCTGTCTGAGGCAGGCGTCCTAGAGGGCCCCTATATCCGTCTTGGTCGTCTAAACCCAAACAGAAGAAAACAACATGCCAAAAGGAGGAAAAAGCAGTTCAAGCAAAGGTGGCCGAGGCCAAGGCAATGCCGGCGGTTGGCCGAGCACCAGCGGTAACAAGTCAGGCGGTGGACGCTCCAACGCCCCGTCGAAAGGATCGAAATAAAAAATACGTTTGCATAAATTTAAGAAAAAATCTTTACTATTCCCTTACTGTAGTGTACAGGACCACCCACCGCCGTAGGCCATCCTGTCCTTCACCCTCTCCACATGAACGATCAAATTCTCGACATTTGCCATCCGCGCAATCACCGACTCGGTGCCTAAAATCTCCCTCTCAAAGGTTGCAAGGTTCTTCTCAATGCGCTGCAGCACAGGCTCCTCCTCGTTGCCGCCAGACTTTTCTTCTGGAACACGAAGGTCTACCAACATGCGCTGCATTATTGTGTCGCACTGCAAAAGGTGGTTGCTCTGAAGCTGCAGCTTCTCCTCGTCAATGCGCTCGTTGCTGTAGCAGAGGCTTCGAAGCTCCAGAAACAACTGCAGGAGGCGCTCCGTCTTGCTGGTCTTTGTCACGCTCATGACTGCTTGTCTTTCTGAGGACGTGTGCTCTTGCATATACGGGCATAAAAACAGCGCAGAAATGCAAGACCGAGAAGGCCGAGCAGCAGCAGCTCGACGCTGTCGATCGTCCACGGCTCGAGCTCAAGGTCTGCCGTCGCGAAAGGCTCGGCACTGTAGCTACCAACACGGATCGTAGACATTCTTTTTTCTGCTTCCGTTGTTAGGCGTTTATATTCAGTTTGAAATTCAAGGCTTTCGAACCTTCCAGAAGACTCCCGAGCGGACGATCGTGCATCTCTTCCGGCCGCGGCGGGACGACGGCCCGGGCAGCGCTCATACCCTTCCTCGCAACAGGAGATCCGACGAGCATCACCTCGTCCTTTAGGCTGCAGGTCTGACTGGACACAAAACGCCGGTAGAGGCTGCCGTCCCAGCCGGCCTTCTTCACGACCTCGTCGGTAAAGTCCGCCTCCAACCACTGCTTTGCCGACGGTTGAAAGGCAAGGACAATGCTCTTGATGTCGAAACCCTCCAACTGGCGCATGTTCTTTGCGCTGCAGCCGCTGGTGAGGAGGTCTTGGAAGCTAAAGCCAGCCTCCTTCAAGTGCGACGGCGTCAGGCTGGAGGTCTTTATGGCGTCGAAATTGTAAAGAAAAGCCTTCAGCTGCTCGTCCGTAGCGCCCATCTCCTGCAGGACCGAGAAACCTTTCCCTCCGCCGATCTGAGACGGTTTCAGGCCGACCTTGACGGCAGTCTCGAAGGACATGCCCCACTGCACCAGATCGGACACGCTGAACTTTTTCCTCAGCGTCGTCCACGAGATGCGCTCACGGACGGCGTCGATGGGGGCAAAGCCGTAGTTGCTGGCGTTCTCAAGGCCCTCTCCGCCAGAAATAAACTGCTTAAAGGTCATTCCGCGGACTTTCTGCAGGTAACGTTCGTAGCTCTGGCCGCCCTGCTTTCGAGCGTATTCTACCATGGCGGCTAGGCCGACTGTCTTGTTGGTCCCGTAGTCGAGTTGCATTGTTTTTCGTAGGATATATACTAAGTGGTTCGCTACGCATATATACGCAAAGATGACTTTTCGGGAATGTGGCGTGAACAGTCTGCCAGAACTGGCAACGATGCTCGTCAGCGTCGGCCTCCTCTCCTACGCCATTGCCTTTGCATGGGTCGTTATCCTTGACGATTTCTACGACCCCGGAGAGGTCCCCAACATGGCGGCCCTCCACACGCTCAACCTCATCGTAGGGTTCCTCTACGTCGGCATCATACGAGAGAGCAAAGAGGAGTGGCTGGGGGTCATGAAGACGGCGAACGACTTTATGCTCACGACGCACTCGATGGTACTTGCCGCCAGACAGATCGAAGCAAGGCAGGTGCTGCAGAGAATCGATGGCCTGAGAAAAGAATTAATCTCCTTCTACCGGACCAACTCCCAGTCGCACGGCAGCAAGATTGCAGGCATGCTCTGCTGCGTCGGACAGGGTAGGGCGGTGGCAAAAGTAAAACAGTGCCTAGCGCTCCGGCAACGCATGCACTCCCTGCAGATGGCCCTGCCGTCGGAAAGCGATCGTCTTCGTGCACTGTTCGGACGGCTCGAAGGCATCCTTGCCTCCGTCGAAACAAAATACTTTGCCAAGGAGCCAGCGTGCTTCAAATGGCACCTGCGCCTGCTACTGCTGGCCTACTTTGGCACCCTGCCGGTGCAACTGTTCAACGCCTACGACAGGGACCTCACCCTGATCATCTACCCGATCGTCATCTACTTCCTCTTCTCCGTTGCCCTCCTTGCCAATGTCTTCGTCAACCCCATAGAACACCCAGAGCTGAGCCTTTGCTTTGAGGCGCTCAACAGGGAAATCTTGGGAGACGTCAGGAACACAAATGTACAATACCTCCGAACATTGAGTGTCTACTAGGACATGCTCGAAAATCCACCTCGGTGAGCCCGTAACAGGCATACACGCAGGCACTGCTGCATGGGTGCTATTAAAATCGCTAATGGGGAAAAAGAAATTTCTTTTTCTCCGGATCAGGGACGAGTGCACAGAAAATATTTTTTTATTTCCCCATTAGTGATTTTAATAGCACCCTCACAGGGAGGCCCTCGTGTGTAGCTGTTATAAAAACCAGACACGACAGGCACACACGAGGGTCCTGCTCTTTACGTGCTATTAAAATCGCTAATGGGAAAATAAAAAATTATATTTTTTTCTTCTTCGGATCGGGGACGAGTGCACAGAAAATATTTTTTTAATTCCCCATTAGCGATTTTAATAGCACCCTCACAGCAGGACCCTCGTGTGTAGCTGTTATAAAAAAAAGACATGACAGG